>JACKQG010000063.1_pt1 | contig 145482 bp, 156 predicted proteins | sample 8237621 | NCBI WGS metagenome assembly JACKQG01 (sample SAMN15677084, study PRJNA649215) | marine metagenome | biome: marine; feature: Black Sea; material: saline water; isolation source: suspended particulate matter (SPM) from the Black Sea western gyre | collected 2013-06-09/2013-06-10... | reverse complement strand
GTTGATTCAACTTCTGAAATTTCACTTAGTTCATCTTTAAATTTGTCCAGTACCCTTTGTCCAAATTCAGGATGCTCCGCTTCTCTACCTCTAAATCTCATTGTAAACTTTACTTTATCTCCATCATTTAAGAATTTTCTAGACTGATTTAATTTAATTTTATAATCATTAGTATCGATTTTTGGCTTGAGTTGAACTTCTTTTACATTAATTTTTACTTGTTTTTTTCTGGATTCTCTAGCTTTTTGAGATAACTCATATTTGTATTTGCCGTAATCCATCAAGCGTGCAACTGGAGGTTTACTCTCAGGTGAAACCTCTACAAGGTCTAAACCGAGTTCTTCAGCTACAATTATTGCTTTTTTTAATTCTAAAACTCCGACCTGTACACCATCAGGTGCAATAACCAATAACTCTTTTGATTTTATGTCCTCGTTTATCCTTAATTCTGGTATAACTTTCTCCTCTCAATAAAAAAAACAGCACGAAGCTGTTTCATTACCATACTATTATTCACAGTAGGTGGAACAATGTTCGCTTGACTTAATTATATACTGTTAAAAAGTAAATCAACTAAAAATATGCTTTAATGCTGTTGCAGCCTCTTTGCCTTTATTGTTTCCATCTACACAACGATTTTTTGCTTGTTCAAGTGTGTGTACATTTAAAATACAGTTAGCTATATAAACATTTTTATCAATAGTTATCTTAATTAATCCATTTGATACTCCGGATGATATATATTCATAATGGTCAGTATCACCTTTACAGATTATTCCAATTACGATGAATTTATCATAAGAATTAATTAAAGAATTGACTTTATAAACTGTATCCCATGCACCAGGTACAGTAAATACGTCATAATCAAAGCTTCCATCAAGCTCTGTTGTCGCTCCCTGTAGAAGTTTGTTAGCATATTCTTGATAAAAGTTAGCTACTATTAATGCAACTTTATTCTTCGTCATAATTATGTCCCATTTTTGTTTTTTTTGTATTTAGGTACTCAGAGTTATCATCTGTTACTTTTCCAATAAGAGGTGTTCTTTTTAATATATTTAAACCAAATCCCTCTAAGCCAGCTCTTTTTGATGGATTGTTGGTAAGTAGATTCATATTACTAATTCCTAGGTCCCTTAAAATCAAAGCTCCTGTGCCATAATCTCTTTGATCCATTTTAAAACCAAGCTTAATATTTGCGTCGACAGTATCATTGCCCTCTTCTTGAAGGGCGTATGCTTTAATTTTATTTCCAAGACCGATACCCCGACCCTCATGTCCTCTCATGTACAAGAGAACTCCAGAATTGTTTTCGACAATTCTTTTAAATGCCTCATCTAATTGATATCCGCAATCACATTTTTTCGAGAATAAAACATCACCCGTAAGACATTCAGAATGTACCCTAACCATTGTTGATTCTTCTGATAGATACTCTCCATATGTTAATGCTATGTGCTCTGTATTATCATTATTGTCCTTATAGACATGAGCAGTAAATTCACCATGTTCAGTAGGAATCCTCGATTTAGAAATAAAAGATACTGGAGTTTTAGTTTCAAGTCTGTATTCAATTAAATCTTTGATAGTACCTATTGGCAGATTGTGCTTTTGAGCAAATAACTCTAAGTCGTCCAGTCTTGCCATTGAACCATCTTCATTAATTATTTCGCATATAACAGCTACAGGATAGTGATCTGAAATTTTACATAAATCAATAGCTGCTTCAGTGTGTCCAGCACGACGTAAGACACCGCCATCCATTGACTGTAATGGGAAAATGTGTCCAGGTATACTGAAATCTTTTCTGGATGCTTTATCATCAGTTAGACCCATGATAGTTTTGTATCTATCTTCGGCAGATATCCCAGTTGTTACTCCATTTCCCTTAAGATCTACAGATGCCGTAAATTGAGTTTCCATTTCATTGTTGACACCGGCCATTAAAGGGAGATTCAATTTAGTTGCTACCTCAGATGATATTGGGGCACAGACAAGTCCTTTCGCATGTGTAATCATAAAGTTTATATGTTCAGGAGTTAGATGTTTAGACGAAATGACTAAATCTCCCTCATTTTCTCTATCTTCATCATCAATTAAAATGATCATCTCCCCTTTTTTAAAAAGAGAAATTATATCTTTTATATCACTTATCATTTAAAAATCTTTCAACGTACTTTGCCATAATATCGAATTCTATATTAACAACTGAATCAACATTAAGATTTTTAAAGTTTGTACGATCATAAGTCTCTCTAATGACAGCTACGGTAAAATGTTCGTCAGTGGGGTTTACAACAGTTAAGGAAATTCCGTTTACTGTGACTGACCCCTTGTCCACAAGATATTTATAGTCATTATTTTTGAATTCATAATTCCATAAGTCTTCTGAGATTTCATTAACTTTTAAAACTGAGGTTACTGTGTCAACATGGCCTTGTACCAAGTGACCACTCAAAAATTTTTCCATTGTTAGAGGTAGCTCCAAATTCACTTCAGAACCTTTGTTATATTTGCTAATTATTGATCTCTGAATAGACTCTTTTGATACTTGAAATGTCAACACATTATCGCTGAATTTTCGCAATGTTAAACATACACCATCAACAGAGATACTAGTACCCATCTTAAGGCCATGAAAGTCTGAAGAAGTTGTGAATATATCTAAGTTTTCTCCATGTAGAGAATTAACTGTACCAGTAGCTTCAATTATTCCAGTAAACATTAATCCTTAGTATAAGTAGTTAGTGAATTATCAAGAAGTTGATATTCGTTACTTATTGAGAAGTCATTTTTGATATTATCTAAGTAGGCTTGGCTAATTTTGAGACCAGAATCAATGTTTTTTTGGCTTCTAAATTCATATATAGTATCAATTTTATTTTGTTTAAGAAATAAATCTATAACACTGTTGCCACCTTCGATAAATACATTACGAAAGTTTTTGTTTAGAAAAAAGGATTCTATATCATCAATTGAATATGTTGAGCATTTTATATTGTTATCTTGTGTTGGTGAGTCGCTAAGAAAAGTAAAATTTGGAAATTCTCTTTGTGCTTCTGATAAATTTTTAGATGACCTACCCCACAACACTATAGGTGCTGGAATATGTTTACTATTTTTTATTTCCTGTAATCTCACATTTAATTTTGGTTTATCACTCAATAATGTATTCTTTCCGATAACTATACAATCAGCAGATGCACGTAGAAAATGTGATAGCTTTAAGGAAACTTTGTTTGTGATATATTTTGATTTAGTTGAGTTATCAGTAATAAAGTTATTCTTCGAGATTCCAATTTTAAGTAGATAATTGATTTCTTTTAAATTGCTATGTAAGTTTTTATAATGTGGATTGAGTAAATTATTTGCATTTTTTTCAATTCTTACCGTAATGTTTTTAGCCTTTAGCATTTGAACACTTTTACCGTTGGTGCGAATGTCTAGGTCGATATCACCAATTACAACATGTTTTATTCCCTGTTTAATTATTTCTGATGCGCAGGAAGGCGAAGTATCACTATGAAAACATGGTTCGAGGGTAATATAAAGTACATCACTAGATTCAGGCTTCACTTGTTCGAAAATATTTATTTCAGCATGATTACTCCCCTTCTTAACATGTTTTGAGATAGCTTTTATTTTTCCTTGTTTGTCTGTAAGGACTGCCCCAACGCGTGGGTTAGGATAGGGATTAACTTTTAAAGCTTCCGCAATTGCAACTGACATAGGTTGAGAAAAACCCAAGTATTGTAAATTATTTACCAAATATTGCTCCACCTTGTACTGCAATATCTACATCCATCTCTTTTAGGAAAGGTAAATCATCATTTGTTACACCACCATCAACTATAATTTTCTTGTTATTTTGTGATGAAAGCTTTCTTAGTTCAGATAATCTATCGGATAATTTAACTGCTTTTGGTTGATTAGAAAAACCTGGATTTACAGTGAGTAATAAAATTGCTTTAGCAAAATGAAGAAATGGAATGAGTGTTTCAATTTTAGTAGCTGGTAAAATTCCAATACCTACATTTTCAAATCGTTCAGTAAGTAATTGAAACTCACTTACTGAAGTTGACTCACAATGAACTGTGACTAAATCCGCTCCATTGTTAAAAACTTTTTCAACGAATTTAAAATTGTTATTAAGCATAAGATGAACATCTAAAAAATAATCTGTATTTACTTTTAATAGTTTCACTATGTCGATAGAAAGCCCAATATTTTCTGTAAAATGACCGTCTGTAATATCAATATGAAGTTGATCGAATTTCTCAGAGTTAGTTTCAATATCCGATAATAATTTAAGTTGATTAGCTGCTTGAATGCTTGCTGAAATTTTCATAATTATTCGGTCTTAGTTAGTATTAATGAAAATTTACCTATTTGTATCCTGTCGCCACTTTTTATTTCGATTTCGGTTATTAATTCACCATTAACAAAAATCCCATTTGTTGAATCTTCGTCGATAATATATATGTCATCATCTTCAACAGTAATGAATCCATGGTTACGTGAAACAGTTACATCATCTAGGATTATTTCTTTATCTGGGAGCCTACCTATTTTATGTACACCGTTAGTTAGGAACCATGAAATGGATGTTATCTCCTCATTTAATAAAGAAAGAATATATCTTGAATTCTGATTAAAGATTAATGAATCTTCAAGTGGTCTTGTTTCATTGTTCATAATTAAATTTTAGATAATAAAGGTACTCTAAAGCAACAAAGTAATAAAAAAGCATTGCTGGGAAAGCAATAAAGTCCATTAAATTAGTCTGCAGACTTGTTTCAAGTACATAAAAACAGATCGTTATAAACATAAAAACAGTTGCTAACTTTCCCTTTTTAGAGACTTCAATTGGTTTTTTAGAAAGTATCACATATATTCCACCTAATAATACGAGAACTTCTCTTACTATTAATGCTGTAAAAAAAGCGCTTGGAAATATTTCCTGTAACCAAAGAACTAAAAGTATAAAAACTGTTCTGTCCACAAAGGGATCGAGTATTACCCCGAGCTCACTTACCATGTTAAAACGTCTTGCAACAATACCATCTAGGGAATCACTTAAACCGATAATTGCTATTGTTGTCACCAGTAGATATGTATCTATATTTAATGGTTGAAAGTTTTGAAAAAGATAAATTGAAGCTACTAATCGAAAAAGGGTGATTAGATTAGGAGGCAATAAGATATCTTTATATCTCAAATAAGTAAATCCTTAACATCATGAGTGGCAACAAAATGTTCGTTTCCGACATCAACCATCGGGAGGTTTTCTGTATTATTAGAAATTATCTCATCTAATTCATCAAAATTAATTTCATACTTTTCCCTTGTGTATTTAGGATCAGGAACTGGAATCGAAGAGATTAATCTTTTAGTATATGGATGAATAGGATTACTCAACAAGTCTTCAGTTTTTGCGATTTCGACTATTTTACCATTAAACATCACTGCAATACGATTACACATATATCTAGCAACAGCTAAGTCGTGTGTGATGTAGAGATAGGATACCTGTAAATCTTTAGCTAAATCTAACATTAAATCCATTATTGAAATTCTTATAGAGACATCAAGCATAGAAGTAGGTTCATCACATATAACAAATTTAGGATTCATTATTAGGGATCTTGCTATTGATACCCTTTGTCTTTGACCACCTGAAAGTTCGTGAGGGTATCGTGGTAAATAATTTTCAGGAGGTGTAAGACCTACTGTTTTAAGTATTTCAACTACAGCCTCTGTTCTATTTTCAAGAGACCCTATATTGTGGATGTTAAGGGGTTCAAGAATAATATCTTTTATTGTCCATCTTGGATTCAATGATTCATAGGGATCTTGAAAAATCATTTGGGTGTTTCTTCTAAATTGCTTAACTTGATCATCATTTAAGTTATCTAAGTTTTGCATTTCATCAGCTTCTGGATTGTAAAATTTTACATCACCTGATGTTTTTGGATCTAGGAGACAGAGTGCTCTAGCAGTTGTAGTCTTACCACAACCACTTTGACCAACTAAACCCAGAGATTCGCCTTTAGGTATGCTAAAACTAATACCGTCAACTGCTTTAACAATAGTTTTGTTTCTTGAAAAAAAACCTTTTGAGACATCAAAATTTTTTACTAAATTATTTACTTCTATTACATTATCCATATATCACCCGCAATTTACACAACACTGGTCAGCCCAATGTCCATCTTCGATTTCTATAAGTTTCATTTCTAAATTTCCATTTTTACAATCATCTGATGGGTCTGGACATCTTGGAGAAAATGCACAGGCATCTAATCCGTTAATTAAGCTAGGTGGCTCACCGTCTAATGCACGTAACTTCTTTTTTTCACCAACAACAGAAGGGGTTGATTCTAATAAAAGTCTTGTATATGCGTGGCGAGGATTAGAAAATATTGAAGCTGTAGGACCTTTTTCTACAATTGATCCGGCGTACATAACTGCCATATTGTCCGTCATTTCTGCAATTACTGCAATATCGTGAGATATGTATATCAAGCTAAGGCCTAATAATTCTTGTACTTTTTTAATTTCTTTAAGAATCTGATCTTGTATAACAACATCTAATGCAGTTGTTGGTTCATCAGCTATAACAATTTTAGGGTCACACGAAAGAGCAAGTGCGATTACTGCTCTTTGTTTCATCCCCCCTGAAAGCTCGTGAGGATACCTGTCCATAATTGAATCTTCTAATCCTACAATTTTAAACAACTCAGATATCTTTTCTGTGTTTTCTTTTTTGGAGTTTGAAGGGTAATGCTCTCTGATTGCTTCTCGAATTTGTTCTCCAATTTTAATTACAGGATTCCATGCGTTCATTGCTCCTTGGAAAACTATGCTAATGTCGTTCCAGCGAACTTTTCTAAGTTCAGATTCAGTCATACCAACAAGTTCTTTCTCGTCTAACTTGATGCTTCCAGAGGAAATAACAGCATTGTCAGACTGTAGTTGAAGTAAAGTTGATGCGACTGAAGATTTACCACAACCAGACTCACCTACTAAACCAAAGGACTCCCCTTCTTTTACGGAAAATGTTACATTATTTACGGCCATAACCTTTCCTTCGAGTGTCTCGTAATGCATATTTAGATTATCGACAACTAAGATATCTTTTGACATACTATCTCTTTCTCAATCTTGGATTAAAGACATCATCCAATCCACGTCCTACTAGATAAAACCCACCGGCTAAAAATGTAACAGAAAGCCCTGCTGGCAATATTAACCACCAGTATTCAAGGCCTGAAAAAATAAAACCATCAGTTTGAGATAGATATATCATTAAACCCCAACTCATATCTATATTAAGTAAACCAAGAAATGATAATACTGATTCTGATGCAATTGCACCAGTAACACTAAAGACCATGAACAATAGAGCTAAAGGAGCAACATTAGGTAGAACATGCGAGAACATTATTTTCCTTTGCGAACCACCAGTAATCCTTGCAGAATCTACAAATGGTTTTACTTTTACCTGAAGAGCTTGAGATTTAATTGTTATTACAGACCCACCCAATCCTCCTAAGACTCCTAAGACTACTGCTAAATGCCATATCTTAAGTTCAGCAAAAGCTGAAATTATAAATAGAAGAGGTAATGTAGGCAGCATGAGTACTAAATCGGATTGTCTCATAAGATATGCGTCAATTCTTCCACCAAAAAATGCTGCAATTGTTCCAAGAATTGTTGATATACCGACGCCAAGAGTAGCACTTAATAACCCAAGAACAAAGGCTACCTGACTACCTTCCATTATTTGGGAGAAAACATCTCTACCTAGGGAATCTGTACCTAATATATGTTTACTTGATGGAGGAGCTGGTTGTAAATATACATCGTACATATCTCCGACCTCTACACCTTGTGCAAGGTAGAGCATTTTTTTCTGAACCTCACCTTCAGCAGGGCAATCAAAAGATGTTTCGTATTTAGGAGTAGGATATTCTTTTGGACATTCAACAACAAGTTTTTCCTCAATTATTTGATCGTATCCTACAACAGGGTGATAAATGCTTTCACTCCATATGCCTGTAAGAAAAAGGAATGGCTGTAATAAAGCTAATATTAAAAAGAGTGAAACGATTCCAAGACCGATCATTCCTAATTTACTTTGAGAAAACAATTTCCAGTTTCTTTTAAAAGATTCTCTTCTTAGTTTTTTCTGTAAATCTTTTTCTTTTGCGTTATCTATTTCCATATTTTAACCTTGTGATTTTACCCTTATTCTCGGATCTAAGTATGAGTAAGAAATATCTGCTATTAAATGAGCTATTAAAGCAAAAACACCAACGAAAGAAAATGCTGCCATAGCAACAGGTATATCTTCTTCTAGAACGGCTTGTAAGAGAAGTTGTCCCATTCCTGGCCAGGAAAAAATTTGTTCAGTAAGAACCGAGCCGTCGATAATTGTAACTATTGTAAAAATGAATGAAGTAACAACAGGTAGTAGAGCCGTTCTAGCTGCATGTCTGTCTCTAATTCTTTTCTGGCTAATTCCTTTTGCTCTAGCTGTGAGGATATAATCTTCCTTAAGAACTTCCATCATTGTAGTACGTGTGAGAAGGGCTGTTCCTGCAAATGCAACAATAGTGACTACCATAACTGGAAGAATCATATGATATGCAATGTCAGCAGCATAAGGTTTTCTTGCTAGAGCCTCTCCGGTATTCCAGTAAAAATAACTTCCGATAAATATAGCAATTAGACTCGCAAAACGTATATTCCTTCTTGAAGACAAAGCTTCAATACCCCTAGTTGCTGTATAAGCGAAAAATTGTAACAAAGATACAACCAGAGTAAATTTAATCATCATAGAAAATATCACATCACTGTCAAAAGGTGCGTCGTACCACTTTTCAGGATATAAGAATTTTCCAATTGGGAACCAACCCATTTTGTAACCAAAAAACCATAACATCATTAATGCAAACCATGGATAAAAAACTGTGTAAGAAAAAACGGAGGTGATAGTAATCCATGTTTCAGATTTAGAACCTCTTCTCCAAGCAAGTATTTTTCCAATAAAAAAACCTGTATAGAAAGCAACTATATTCACAACAGAAAAAAGCATTAGTGTTCGAGGTAATCTTTCTGCTATTAGCTCAATGGGGGTTTTTGGGAAATATTTATAAGAGTAGCCGAAGTCACCTTTAAAAAAATTAACAACATAAAGTTGAACTCTTTCACCGAGTGGTTTATCTAAACCGTAGGTTTCTAAAACTTTTTGATAAGCATCAGGGGGTAGATTCGGATTCAAAAGCAAATTTGAAAAAGCATTACCTGGAATTGCATTAAATAAAAGATATGAACTTACTAAAAAAATGAAGAACACAACAATCATTTGTAACGTTCTTCTAATTATGTATTCAACCATTTGCGTACCCTATTTTATAAGATTAAAAAACATAGGTAGGCCTGAGCCTACCCATGTTTAATAAATATTATTAGCTTTGTACTTTTACAAGTGATGGGTAACCGCCACCTGTTCCAGTAAGACCGTCTAATACATCTGTGAATGGAAATTCTACAGTATCTCTATATACCTCAAGTGTAGGTACATTGAATAATACCAAATAAGGCATTTCTTCAAATAATATAGCTTCCATTTTTTGCGATAGGGCTATTGCATCACTGATAGTTTTAGCAGCTTGGAATTCAGCATCTAATGCGTCAAATTCTGCGTTGTTAAAACCAGGTGTGTTATAACCACCTTCGCATGTGTCGTTCTTGGAATTGAAGAAATCTCCAGGGTGATTAGGGAATGCACTTAGACCCCAACCAAGCATGTAGAAATACCAATCCTCACAGGTTTCTGGTGTAAACACTTTGTCAACAATAACATTGAAACCTGTTGGTCTCGCTGTTACGTCAAGTCCGAGTTGTTGCATCCAGTCAGCAATAAATAAGGACATTGTTGATCTCAATGGATCGTAACCAGCACCTGGTGCATATAGCAACATGTCTGATGGAGGTGTTTCTCCTCCTGGTCCTTTAATTCCTGTTGGAGCGACTGCTCTTTCAGCACCACCAGCATGGGAACCCCAGTCTGAAGCTGTCCAGCCACCTGCTTGAAGAATTCCAACTGATTTGTTGAATCTTTCTTCTGCATTAAGGCCAGCACAATCAGCAAGGACACCTGTTACAGGTGCAACCCAGGCTGTTAACGCTTCAGGCATTTGACCATCCATATTTACAGCAACACCTTGAAGAATGTTGTTTAACACGAATTCTTTATCAGAAATACATGCAACAGCTTGTCTAAAAGATTTGTCGCTTCCAGGGAAAACCCTAGTGTTGAATGCCATGTATCGCATACCGTTACCTAAGTTGGAAACAGTTTCGACACCTGGAACTCTGGATAATTGGTCAAAAAGATTTCTCTTAACGCCTAGTGGGTTAAGAACGAAATCAACTTCGCCATTTTGGAATGCAAGATAAGCAGCATCTTGATCACCATATAATGTGAACTCAACAGTTCCTACATAAGGTCCTGCTGTGTATGAGAATGAATCGCCAGTTGTATCACCAAATGAATTGTTGATTGCTGGAGCTTTTCCATTATCCCATTCGACTGTGGTACCACTCTTATAAATTGTGGTGGTTCCACCATCCCACATTGTATTAGCATCATATGTCCATGTGTAAAAAGCACCTTGTTCTACTTTGTTATAGACAAATGCGCTAGCTACTGGAGCGTCTACTCCCGAGGCTGCTAATAGGGTTTCTCTATCAGTAGCATATTGCGCCCAATAACTTTCTGGAAGTATTGGTGCTTGTGCAATTTGATACTGCCATGAAGCTAACCCGGCATCAAAGTTTAGAGTTATCTCTACAGTGTAAGCATCACTAGCAACGAGGGTTAAAATACCCTGTGCATATCCCTCAGCAGATGAGTCTGTTCCACTACCTTGTGGGTAGCTTGTTTCCCAGTTACTTAAGAGGCCAAGATCTTTAGCGGTATTATATGTAAATACCATATCGTTGGCTGTGATAGCTGAACCATCACTCCACTCATAACCTTCAGTTATAGGAACACTATAAGTCCATGTTCCGTCACCGTTATCAGTTGAGGCTTCGACAAGTTCGTCTGCGATTCCTGTAACTAACTGATAGTTAGGATATGAAATAGAGAATAATGATACAGCTTGCCCGGACATCACGTATTGTGTCCAAACATCTGTTTCTGTATCAAGATAATTCCAGTAATTTTGTGTTTGTGGATCTGAGAAGATCGCCATCTTATAAACACCATCAGGTCCTGATGGAGCTGCTTCTTCAGCTGCCGCAGCAGTTGTAGCAGGAGCTTCAGTTGTTTCTGTCTCTTCGACAGCAACTTCTTCTTCTGCTGTGTCGCCACCACAGGCGACTACAACTAATGCAAAAACTGAGAAAAGTAAGATAAGGCGCCAACTTCTGGATCCTTTGAAATTACTCAATTTTTCTCCTTTTGTATACAAAATCCACATATAAATGTGGATGTATTAATAGTAGATATTTATTTTTTTATTACAATCAAAAAGTATATTTTTTCGTTATACCTGTTGTTTTTTCTATATAACAATGTTGATTAAAAACTGAAACAATCTCAAAATTAGATAAAATCCGAATAAAAATACACCTATTTTAAATCCAAAATTTTCCATTAGTTTTTAAATTTTATATTTAAACAGATATTGTCGAAATTATATGTTTCACGTAATCTATTTTCTACAAAGCTTTGATAGTTGATAGGCACTCTCCCACTTAAGATAAAACTGAAAGACGGTGGATAGATATCGTATTGTGTGACATATTTAAGTTTTGCTCTTCTTCCTCTAAATGGATGTGGTGGTTTTTTTGTCCAGATTTCTCTAAATAAAATATTTAACTCATGAGTTGTTACTCGGGTTGTAAGTTGTTTTTGTAAATCATAGATAACAGTATTTAAATTATTAATACCTTTTCCATTCAATGCAGAGATTCTTAAAATTTTCATCCAGGAATATTTTTTTAGGAGTGATGTAATATTTTTATTTATATATAACTTTTCATCTTCTTTTAATAAATCCCATTTGTTCATAATCAAGATCGGTGTGACGTTATTTTCAATACATTCACTAATTAATCGCATATCTTCAAAATTAATCCCTTGTTTAGAGTCAACTAGTAAAAATGCTATAACTGCGTTCTCCAATTGACCTACAGCTAATGATGAAGCATATCTATCTATTTGGTTTTTTTGTTTTTTTCTTGGAACTCCTGCGGTGTCGATAATATTGTACGAGTCTGAATCAAACCTAATAGTCTCTTCTAATTTATCTCTTGTTGTACCTGAAATATTCGATACTATTGCCCTCTCTTCATTTAACAGTTTATTAAATAATGTTGATTTGCCAGAATTAGGTTTTCCAATAATGGCAATGGACTTGTAACTTGTTTTATTTGAGTCTCTGTTGCTTGTAATATTTTTTGATATAGTTTTCAACAGATGATCGGTTCCTATCTTGTGAATCGATGAAACGTAATGCTCAGCATCATAAATATATTTATAAAGGTTGCTATTAAGTTCAAATTTTTGAAAACTTTCACATTTATTAAAAACTGTTATAACTTTTTGTGATTGTTTTATATTTTTTTGGAGAAGATTGTTAATTTTATCTAGTGCAGAATAATTTGTTGTATTGATATCTATTACGAATAAGATAACTTTTGCTCCCATAATATATTCGTTCAATTTATTTTGAAATTTAATATTCAACTCATCAGGATTTTCCAGATATCCGGGTAAATCAGAAATATTATAAATTTTGTCATCATCTCTTAAAGTTGCAGATACTTTATCTCGTGTTGTGTTTGGTGTTGATCCAATTATTGAAACTTTTTTTCTACAAAGTGTATTAACTAGTGACGATTTGCCTGAATTTGGCAAACCGATAAGTAAAACTTCATCGATATTATTTTTAGTCATAATCTAAATATAGCTATCCTATTTCTATGGTAAACAATCTTTATGTAGTTACACCTCGAGGGTTTTGTGCTGGAGTAGAAATGGCAATCAAAGCACTTACGTGGATGTTAAAAATTTATGATGAAACAATCTACTGCTATCACGAAATTGTACATAATGATTGGATTGTTGAAAAATTTAGAGATAAAAATGTAAAATTTATAGAGTCACCAGATGAACTTCCTTTAGATGGTGTTTTGATGTTGTCTGCACATGGAACAGCTCCAAAAATTGAAGAAAGTTTTAAAAAAGTATCCTCTATTCAAGTAAATGCAGTATGTCCACTTGTGACAAAGGTTCATCATGAAGCAAAAAGATTCACAGAATCTGGGAAAAAGATTATTTATGTTGGTCATAAAAACCATGATGAAGCACTTGGTGCCCTAGGTGTGGCACCCGACTCAATGTTCCTTGTTGAAAAGGAAGAAGATTTAAAAGAGATTGACTTGCAAAATGAAGAAGTTGCTTTACTTGCTCAGACAACATTGGCAATGTCTGAATGGAAACCAATAATGGAATCTGCAAAAGACATGTATCCAAATTTAAATATGCCAAGAAAAAGCGACCTTTGTTATGCGACAACTAACAGACAAGAGGCTGTGATAAATGTTTCATCCTTAGTGGATGTTGTAATAGTTGTTGGTTCAGATACATCAAGCAATACAAAGGCACTTGTTACAACAATAAAAAATCTTGGTAAGGAGAGTTACCGGATAGATTCAACTAAAGAACTTGATAAATTAAACCTTTCAGGAAAAGATGTGGCTATAACCGCAGGAGCATCTGCACCAGATCATATTGTTCAAGAAATAATATCTAAGTTAAAACCAGAGAAAACAGAATTATTTAGTAATACAAAAGAAACAGAGTATTTTCCTTTGCCTAAAGAATTAAGATTGAACATCACTTCAATCAGTAGTTTCCTACTTGAACTCTTTCCTGATAACAATATTCAACCTACAAAAAGTGTAAACAAAGACAAGCTGTGGACAGCTACTGAAGCTTTAAGTTCTCTTTAACGATTTTAACTACTTCAACCATATCCATATTTGTATTATCGATATAAAGGGAATTTTCCGGTATTTTGAGTGGAGACTGGTCTCTATTCATGTCATTCTCATCTCTTATTTGTAAGTCTTTCATTGTTTCTGAGTCATTAGATTGTTTTAATCTTCTTTGAGCTCTGACTTTGATATCAGCATCTAAATATATTTTTAAATTAGCAAAAGGAAAAACTACAGTACCCATGTCACGTCCTTCAATTATTAAACCTGTAGATAAGTGTTCATATAAACTAAGTAACGACTTTGAAACTATTTCTCTTATATCTTTTTGTTTAGCAATTTCTGAACTTTTAGAATTAATTTCTTTAGAGTAAAGTTCAGATTCTGAAAATGAAGTGTCATTCAATATAATGTTTAATTCATTATCAATACTTAATGATAAATCGTGTACTAAAAATTCTGGATTGTGTAACAAATACGAAGCTATAGTTCTATAAAGTTTTCCACTTGAAAAAAAACTTGCACCTAAATCTTTTGCAAGTAAAGAGCCTAGTGTTGTTTTACCAACACCTGATGGTCCATCTATTGTTACAAGTATCCTCATCATAAATTATGGTAATTAACTTTCTTCAACTCTCCAATTTTCATTTTTCCGATTTTAAATTTATCGATTTTGGTTCTTTTTAAGTTTTTAATTTGTACATTATTTATTTCAAAGATTCTTCTAATCTCTCTATTTTTTCCAGTTTTAAGAATAATCTCATATGTTAATTTTTTTATTTCCGTAATTTTGTGAATTTTTAATTGTTCGTCGTTATCTCTAATATTTTTTCTAAAACGTTCAAAATTTATCTCACTACCGGTAGTTACAAGATAAGTTTTAGATATATTACTTTTTGGGTGTGAGTATTTATTAAGCCATACCCCATCGGTACTTAAAAGCATAAGTCCCTCAGAGTCTTTGTCCAATCGACCACCAAACTTAAGAGATTTATTATGAATTAAATCATATATAATTTTAGAATCACCTTGTCTTTTATGGGATGAAATGTATCCATAGGGTTTGTAAAATAAGTAGTATTCGTGCTCTTTTAAGGGCTGAACAACCTGATTTTTATACATTACAATATCGTTATCGTTTACACTATCACCGTGAATTGCAGTAATACCATTTATCTTGATAGATTTTTTTTCAACAAGATTATCGCTGTCTCGTCTTGAAATGTTTAGATTTAAGGCAAGAAATCGGTTTATTCTCAATAACTTACTCTTCTTCTGTATTAGAGAAGTACTCGCCTATTGTAGGTAAGTTATTGATGGTAGTGATATCTAATTTGTTAAGAAAGAGATCGGTTGTTTTATAAAGTATGGGGTTGCCTGGAACATCTAGCTCTCCCCCTTTTTCAATCAAACCCCTGGATTCAAGTGTTTTAATTGATGACTCAGACTCTACCCCTCTGATTTCAGATATTTTCAATTTAGTAACAGGTTGCTCGTATGCAACTATTGCAAGAGTTTCTAATGCAGGGGTTGATAGTCCTCGAAGAATAGGTGGAGGTTTTACATCACTTAAAAGTTCTGAAATTTCAGATTTTGTGACGATATCAGATTTAAAATCGTCGAACTTAATGTAGAATCCTATTTCTGCATTTGATAAATCAGAATTTAATTCGTTAAAAAGATTGATAAGAGTATTTTTATCAACTTGTAAGAGTTCTTCAAAGTAGCTGTGCTCAATTGGCCCATCACTTACAAGAAGAACTGCTGATATTACTTTTTTATTATTCATAGTTTTTCTCAATAATAATCTCTTTGTTAGTTTTTGTTTGTTCTGCCTTAATAAAGCCCCACCTTACTGCTTCTAATAGAGCAAGAAAGAAGGCAACTGCCTCTTGAGAAGAGTTAACTGAAGATACTAATTCTTCAAAGGTTGTGTTTAATCTTTTATCTACAATCTTAAGCAGGTCATCAATTGCCTCTTGTAAGTCAGGTAACTCTTTATCAATATGTGAAAATCCCTGAATAGTTTTATATCGTCTAAATACTTCAATTGCTGTTTCATGAAATTTATTAATATCCAAAGAATATTGAATATCAGGTTTAACTTTAAGCGCACTTGTTTGGTAGTACTTGAAAGAAGGAATTTCTTGTTCACTTTGTTTTACCTTAATTGCCATTGCAATTCCAACTTCAGTAAAAGCTTTAAATTGTAGTAACCGAGCAAAAGCTAAATCTTTATCTTTTATAAGCTCAACCTCGTCTAACCAATCTACTTCCTCTTCTTGTGGAAGTAATCTTTTTGCTTTCAATTCAAATAATGACGCGCCAAGCAAGACAAATTCTGAATAATTATCTATATCTTCTTTTAAGGATTTATTTTCAAAACTTTGAAATATTGCTGTAAGGTTGTTTTCTATTTGGGTTTCAGTTTTAGAGGTATATTCAACAAGTAGACTTTTTAAAATTTCAATTATTTCAATGTTATTCATTAATAGTCCATTTTCTCCAAAACATAGTGTCGTTGTTTAATTAATTCTTTTTGATAAAAACTAATGTCGTTATCTATTCCATCTATTTTTTTTAGTACCTCATACCCTATTAATTCATGTCGTAAATATTCTTTTGCTTTTTGAGAGGAGTTTATTTTTAATTCAGAAAGTATCCTAAATAACCATGAGTAGTGAGCTTTATTTTTACCAATATCATGTAATAAAGAAAGTTTTAAAACATCAGAATCTATAGTTAGTTTTATAGATCTCATTAAAACTTCAAAAGAGTGATGCCTGTCAGCTTTATTAAGAAGCCAATACTGTTTTACTAGTTCTTCATTGGTAAGTACATATGAAATATGTAACTGTTCATCAATTGTTAAATGTCTATAAAAAAGATACCGTATTGCTCTTTTAGTTTTTAAATATATTTGATTCATGCTCTAGGGTGGCTTTCGTTAAAAACTTCATTAAGAAATTCCTTGGTCAGCTTAGTATATATTTGTGTTGTGGATACGGAAGAATGTCCTAAATATTCTTGCAATGTTCTTAAATCACAACCTGCTTCAAGCATATGAGTAGCTGAACTATGTCTTAAAGTATGTGGGTGAACATTTATGTCCAAGTGGGTCTGCACTGCGGTAGTTTTAATCAGTCTAAATATAGAAGTTCTTTCTAGTTGATTATTTGATTTAGAAATAAAAAGGTAAGGTGTGGTATTTTTATGATCTTTATTAATTCTTGATTGAAGATATGCTAATAAATTTATTTTTAATTTTGTACCAATAGGAACAATTCGTTGTTTGGAACCTTTGCCAATAAGTTGTACATAATCATCGTCAAAATCAAGATCAGATATTTTTACATTACATAATTCACTTACACGGCATCCGGTGGAGTACATAAAATCAATAATTGTTTTGTTTCTCGTGCTCATAAATGTATCTTGATCAAAGAAGTTAATCATTTTTTCAATTTCTAAAATCGATAATGTATCTGGTAATTTTTGTCCAGATTTTATCTTTACTTCCTCAAGTATTATTAATTTATTGAATTCTTTTAAATTGAACCATTTAACAAATTGTTTTAATACTGAGAGTTTTCTCTTTTTAGTGTTGGCACTGTAGTGTCTACTTGAAATTAAACTTATCATCTCATTTAAGGCATCAGCAGTAATCTCTGTTATTTTATTCTCATCAAATAAATTTTTTAAATCCGCAAAATAAGCTTTAACTGAATTCTCAGAAAGGCCCTTGGAATAAAGTAAATAATTACGATATTCATCTAGTAAATCTTTTAAGAGTTTATTAATCTTTTACTTTCGCTTTAGACGAATTGTCAGATGTTGTCTTTGGTTCTGAAGAAGCACTTTGGATAAATTTATTAAACATGGGTGCAGGCTCCCAGGGACGAGATTTAAATTCTGGATGAAATTGAGAGGCAACAAAAAATGGGTGGTCTTTTATTTCTATCATTTCAACTAAATTGTTATCAGGTGACAATCCACTAAAAATTAACCCATTCTTTTCCAAGATGTCGCGATACTTATTGTTTACCTCGTATCTATGTCTATGGCGTTCGTAGATTACTTCTTCATTGTAAATCTCAGAAGTTAGAGTGTTTTTTTCAATTTTACAAGGGTACGTTCCCAAACGCATAGAAGCACCAACATCATCTTTGTCAAGATCTTGATTAGGGAGAAGGTCTATCACATAGTCTTTTGTATTTTGTGAGAACTCTGAAGAATTGGCTTCATTAATACCACAGACATTTCTTGCGTATTCTATGACGGCACACTGTAATCCAAGGCATATTCCAAGAAATGGAATTTTGTTTACTCTTAAGTATTGTATGGCCTTTATCTTTCCCTCTATTCCTCTTACGCCGAAGCCACCAGGTACCACTACTCCATCTAAACTAGATAGGTCGTCAATTTCATAACTGTCTGCATCTATCCATTGGAGATTTAAGTTAACTTTATTTTGTAAACATGCATGCTTTAAGGACTCAACTACCGACATATAGCTATCTGGCAGACCGAAATATTTTCCCAAGATTGCAATACGTATTTCCTTTGTTGCCTCTTTCTTAAGATTTAGCATTTTCTTCCAGCTTTCCAGATCTGGTTGTTCTGTATTGAGATTTAATCTTTTATCGACTGCTAAGTCCAGACCTTCTGAATTCATTTTTAAAGGAACATCATATATGTCATCAAGGTCTGGAGCATTGATAACATTTTCATATGTGACATCACAAAATAAAGAAACTTTATTTTTTATGTCTTCATCAAGACCTCTGTCAGAACGTAAAACGATTAAATCTGGACTAATCCCATAGCCACGTAACAAAGAAATAGAGTGCTGAGTAGGTTTTGTTTTTAATTCTGTACTTGGGCCGATGTAAGGTACAAGTGTGACGTGAATGAACATAACATTTTCTGAACCAAGCTCTTTTCTAATTTGCCTTGCAGCCTCAAGGAAAGGAAGAATTTCAATATCTCCCACTGTGCCACCTATTTCAGTAATTTGCACATCTACATCGTTTGAAATGCCCTTAATCCTTCTTTTAATTTCATCGGTAATGTGGGGAATAACTTGAACAGTTGCTCCAAGATAATCACCTTTACGTTCTCTTTCTATAACTTTTCTATATATGCTACCTGTTGTAACATTTGCATCTTTACGTAAATTTACGCCAGTGAAACGCTCATAATGACCGAGATCTAGATCAGTAGTTGCACCATCCTCGGTGACGAAAACTTCACCGTGTTGAAAGGGATTCATAGTATCAGGATCAACATTGATATAAGGATCTAATTTCTGATTAATAACTGTAAGGCCGCGAGATTTCAGAAGGTTTCCAAGAGATGCAGAGGTAATCCCTTTACCAAGACCAGAGACTACACCACCAGTTACAAATATGTATTTGGTCACTCAGAAATTTTACCATGATAAATTCTTATTAAAAGGATTATCTAAGGATTTGATTTAAAAAAAGGTCGAGTCTTGGTGAATTCTCGGTTCCGATTATATTTAATGTTTTATCGGATAAAGAATATTTAAAAATTTTATCATTATCGATTTGCTCTTCTGATTCAACTACTCCGTCAAATTGAATTGCGTAGTTTTGTTTTTTTTTAATTTCTATTTCTATATCTGATTCTTTATGCAAAACTATTGATCTTGGAAATTTAGAAAATGGTGATATTGGTGTAACGATTATAGATTCAAGACTGTTTTGGACAATCGGGCCTCCAGCTGAATAATTGTAAGCTGTTGACCCTAATGATGTTGAAATAATTATTCCATCGGCTCTAAGTTTGACAGTTTGATTATAAGTTCTGAATACCATATCTAAAATTCGAGTTGGTGAATTTTTAATAACAACTACTTCGTTGAATGCAGGTAACTCTATATTTGAATCTTGAATTACAGCTGATCGGCTAACAATTGTATTTTTATCTTTAATCCATGAGCTAAGTACATCATCAATTTCTTCAGATTTATTTACTAGGTAGCCTACCCTACCTGTTCCTAATGGCATAAATATTAAATTGTTGTTCCATGCTATCTTCATTGCTTTTAGCGCTGTGCCATCTCCACCGAAACTAGCAACTAGTGTATCTTCATTAATATAATCTTCATAAATATGGTTTTTATCTTCAACATGAGATGTTTCAAAAGGAAGTCCTTTAGATTTAATTAGGTTAATTAAATCTGTATAGGTTTTTAATTTAGTATATTTCTTTGATGAAATAATTAATATATTCTTCACTAGGATATATTATACGCTACTTGGAGTGAGTACAAAGTGATACCTATATCAGATATTAATCCAGCCAAGAACATTCCCTATGTGACAAGGCTTTTCATCTTTGCAACGATAATTGTTTATTTACTGATACAACCAAAAGATGCTGCCGAGCTTTTTAATTTTTTTTATGAATTCTCAGCAATTCCATGTGAAATTCAAATAGGAAGGCCTATAAGTGCCAATCAATTCTATTCAAATAACTGTATGGCATTAGTTGATACTGTCATATTTGAAGATAAAAACATATTTGCTAGTTTATTGACCGCAAATTTTCTTCATGCTAATTTATTGCATCTAGTAGGTAATTTATGGAGTTTTTGGATTTTCGGTAACAATATTGAAGACAAGTTAGGTATTTTTAAATTTATCCTCTTTTTAATAATTGTTTCAATTGGAAGCATTGGTGTGCATATTTTTTTGAATTACTCTGACTTAAATCCTGTAGTCGGAGCTTCTGGAGTCGTATCAGCATTAATGGGTGCTTATCTTTATAGATTTCCAAATGCAAAATTACTTGTCTTAGTTCCATTTGGAATAATCTTTCCAACAACATTAAAAGCTAAGTACTTTATGATTTTTTGGTTTATTTCACAAGTCTTTATCGCTTTGCAAAATAACAACATTTCTTGGGAAGCTCATTTGGGTGGTTTTGTTATTGGTTACCTGAGTATGAAACTACTTAACAATAGATGAGACGAACTCATTGAAGGTATCAAAAACTTCATCTGCAAGAGAAATCGGCATGTGGTTTTCTATACTTGAATTAACTAAGATTGATGTTGTATTTATATTTTTAGCAAAGACAATATCTGTATCTACCCTGTCTCCTATCATGTAGTCAATTTGGATACCTTTATTTATAAAATAATCAGAAAATAGCATTCCATCTTTTCCAAAAGAGTCTAGAGTTTTCCTTGTTGCTGATTCTATGTATCTAGCTATTTGTCCATTTCCTGGTTTAAACTCAGTTGGGCTAACGGGATACGTTAAGTCTTTATTCAGAGTTGCAGCAGCTATTCCAGAATTAATCCCTTTTGCAATCTCATCAAGTTCATCTTCATTTGGGAAATCAACTCTGCCCAAAATTACTAAATCAGCTGTTTCAAGATTTGTGACAAGGTTTGAAATGTTACTAATGTATTGTTTGATTTCGTCTGAGCCAAATACATAGACAGAATAATTTTTACCTTTTAGGTAATCTTCTAAGACAACCAACGGTGTGATTACAGATGATAGGTCTATGTCAACCTGTAATAACCTCTCAAGTTTAGAAGCTATTATTTGTCTTGATTGGGAACTGTTGTTCGTTGCGTGATAAATATAGTAATTATTTGCTAAAAGCAATTGATATGACTCCTTTACACCGGGAATCAATATATTGTCTAAATAAAGAGTGCCATCAAGGTCTGTAGCGAGAGTTTTCACGTTTTTCCTCCATAACTAAGGCACGAGCTGTGATTAGATTGCTCTCATAAAAGTTTTTACCTGTTCTGTCACTAGGTAGTGTAATAGATCGTATTTTAAGATTGCTAGTATGTGTGAAAGTACGTATTTCATTGAAAATCTTAGTGCCAAATCCTAACTCTCTATATTCAGGAAGAACAAAGAGTTCATAAATAGTAAGAAAACCATTTTCTATAACACCACACCCATAACCAATATTTACATCTTCTTGAGTTAGAACAAAATAGATTTTTTTTATAAATTCCAGAGATAGATAATGGTTTATCATTATGTTGTCTATTTGATTCATCTCTTCAATAAAAGACGAACGTAATTCCGCTGGTGCGGTATCCGTAGTTGTTATAGAAAATTTATAGTTAAAATTTTCAAATTCATGCACAATCGGTGCACACTTTTGATCTAGGTTTAGCTAGTTGAGTATTTTTCAAAACAAGAAAACAGACAGAACAAGTAAACTCATCTTCTTCTTTATCTGCTGCAGCTTCATCAAGTTTTAAATCAGATTTTTTGACATTTCTCTTTTCGGCAGCATCAACACTCATAAAAGAACCTTCGGCATCGTCAGGGTCTTCAACAGTTTTTTTCTCACTTTCAACGCGAGCTTCTAAAGATTCTGTTTCTACCTCTTCTTTTTCTTCTTCTTCATCTGAGGGGGTATCGGATTCCTCAAGATCTTCTTCTTCAAGATCTTCTAAATTAGGTTCTTTAATATCTTCTACATCTTTTTCTGACATTTGTCTCCTTAAAGTGCTCTAAAAATAATACTAAATTTTAAGCTGTATGGAGTGCTTTTTGACAAATATCTCAGCTGGGCCTTTGTCGAAATAATCACCATCAATTTCAATTGACTGGGTAGTTAAAAGTTTTATATTTCCACTTCGCTTCAATAAAACATCTGGATCAGTCAAATGTAAACCCTTTTTTGCTTGAAAAAAAAGTTTCATAGCTTTTCGTTTTGTTACTTTAAATATTTGTATATTTAATAAACCGTCCTGTAAACTCGACTTTGGTGAAATGTTCCACCCCCCGCCAAAAAATTGTCCGTTGCAGATTGAAACAACAAACGCATGTGATGAAAACTCATAGTTGTGTGTCTGAAGATTCATTTGGGATGATTTTGCAGGTAGCAATTTTACCCAAAAACTAATGGGGTATCTAAATCTTCTGAAGAGTTTGGGTAGCTTTTCGCTTAATTCAACAGTATCTGCTAAAAATCCAAAATTTAATACATTTATAAAATGCTTTGAACGAAATTCAGAAGAAACTAGAGCAGTGTCAATTAAATAAACAGAATCCCCTTTTAAATGTTCCATTGCTTTTTCTATGTTTTGAGGAATTGCAAATGTTCTTAAAAAGTCAGAACCACTTCCGGATGGTAAGCATGCAACTATAGGCTGTACTAATCCTTTGTTTAAAAGAGAGTCTATAAGAGAACTAATAGTACCGTCACCACCAATAGCACAATAGATATATTTTTTAGTATCGGTGAACTGGTCTATTATTTCTCCAAGTTCACTAATGCTCTTAGTCATAAATATTTTACAACTTAATTCATGCTTTCTAAAAAGAGACTCTATGTAGTCTTGTGTAAGATTTCTGCCTCTAGAATTTACGTTATAAAAAACAATAAATTCCTTCATCGCATTGTTTTCTGTATTAATTCGTCATTAAATAGATTACTTATCATTTTGAATTCATCAATTCCATAGATATTAAAAAGTTTAGCTGAAAGTTCAGAGGCTTCCTTGCCTGCTCTAATAAAATCACCAATACTAATGTTAAACTTTATTAATACAGATTCAATATCTTCTGAATGAAGATATTCATTAAATATACTAAACCAGCCAATATCTATAGAGGTTGTTCTTTTAACACCAGCAAAAGATTCAATTTTATTTATTCTTTCCTCCATGATTTGAAATTTTATATAGGTGTCTAAATATATTTCATTCAAGGAAAGATCGTGACGTGTAGAGGACAAACCTGTGCAGACAAACATTAAATAAAAATTCATGTCTTTAGCAAAATCAGTTTCCAACAGCTCTATTCCAACAATTAATTCATCTCGGTAGGTATCTATTAAAACATTTGATTTTTTGTTTCTATCCTTAAAGCCTAGATTCTCTAAAACCTCAAGTTTAGATTTGAACGTTTTCTGTAATCCGGAAACATTAAAATTGTTTTGATAAGCAAAAAAGCTTTTTTCGAGTAACTCTATAGCTTCAACTAATGAATATTTGTTTAACATGTTGAGAATTGAGGAATATGAAATAGAATAAGCAGATTTTAATGTACTCGACTTAAGAGTGAAAAGATTATTGTACCAAAAGTTTTCAATGTTTCTATCGTAATTTACAAAAGCAAATCCTTTAGTGTCTATACCTCGTCTACCAGCTCTACCTGTTAGCTGAAGAAACTCAGATTGATTTATTAAACGGGTTTTTATCCCGTCGAATTTGTATAGTCTATCAATAACTATAGATTTTGCAGGTAGGTTCAAACCAAGTGAAAGAGTCTCTGTAGCAAAAAGGTAATCAATGTATCTATTTAAAAATAAATGTTCAACAAATTCTTTCACTATTGGTGCAAGTCCAGCATGATGATATCCAACTCCTCTAACCCACATCCACAGTAGTTCATCAAGGTTAAGGAGTTCATACTGATTTGAATCAAGGGAGTCGAAAACGTTATTAAATATGGCTCTAAGTTCTTTAGATTTTTTTGTTTTATTCCTATTTGTTGCAGCCTGCCTAGCTTTAGTTTCAACTCTATCCCTTGAAAAATAAAAGAAAATAGAGGGGGTTAACGTCTTATCATTTAAGTAATCTAACTGAAAGCCTAGATGTGGACGTTTAAATTTTTTATATTGTTTTTCAAATTTAAAGATTTTGTTATTTCGTTTATCTTTAGAAGACTTAATTATTTTCAACTGATCGTTGTATGGATTTACTCCCACTAAAGAAATCTCAAGTGGAACTGGTCTTATCTCAGATTTGATTAGTGATGTTTTTCCACGCAAAGAAACTATCCAATTGTGAAATTCATCTTTATTTCTTATAGTTGCAGAAAGAAAAAGGAATTTAATATTTTTTGGAGCATGAATAATGATTTCCTCCCAAGTAGTGCCTCGTTCAGTATCAGACAAATAATGAACTTCATCAAGTACTATTAATCCAATTTTTTTTAACCTTTTATCGTTTGAATAAATCATATTTCGAAGTATTTCTGTAGTTGCGACTATCAACTCTGAGTCAGGATTTATGGTTCTATCACCTGTTAGTAATCCCGTATTAATACCTATATTTAAAAAATCATTATATTTCTGATTAGACAATGCCTTAATTGGAGTTGTGTAAATAACATTTTGATTTTGATTTGTATATTTTTCTATGGCTCTTTCGGCAATAAATGTTTTACCAGATCCAGTAGGAGCTACTACTAAGACATTGAAATTTTTATTTATAGATTCAACTGCATCAATTTGAAATTGATCTGGATTAAATTCCACGTTTACTTTTTTTGTGAACAAATATCATTACTTCTATCAGTAGATACATTGGGATGGTGAATACAAAAAGGGAAACAGGGTCTCCTGTAGGTGTGATAATTGCAGAGAAGATAAGAATCACTATAAACATCTCTGGTCTTTTTTTTGTAAGACTTTCAACATCAATAATTTTTTTATTAAGTAAAAATAAAATAACTAAAGGAAACTGGAAAGATATACCAAATAATAACGATACTCTAGTTATGAATTGGAAGTAATTTTGAGATCGTAATATTATTTCATTCTCATTGAAGGAAAGAAGAAACTCAATACCAACATGAGCAATGCTAAGTGAAGATCCTATTCCAAGATAAAATAAAACTGTGAAAAATAAGAAGTAGAGTAAAAAGGCTGTATTCCCAATCTCTAATGCAGGCTTTATAAAAAGAGCAATTATTAGTGAGACCAAAGGGAAACATATGATAATTGCTATCCAAAATGTATTCTGAAGCTTGACCTGAAAACCTTCATAGATAGTTAAAGCAAAAATATTTGACTGATCATATCCTGCTTTTATCAATGGATCTAGGAGTAGGTCTACAAAAAAAGAATAGCGAACATAAACAACAATAGAAACAACTGCGATGAGAATGATTGAAATTAGAAATCTAAAATTAAGTTCTTTAAGGTGGTCTATAAATGGTTTTTTCATCTATTCACTCCTCCTCATCTTTATCAACCCAAATCCAGTTTTCATTAATTGAAGTATCCCCTATGATTTGGCGATTTTGGCCTTTTTGAAAATTTATTATTTTTTGATAATATTGTATAATTTTACTCTTATCAAAAATACCAAGAGAAATTAACAAAATAACTAATAGCTCAACCAAGCTCATTTCATTAACTCATTTATCAATATTGTTTTCCTCTTTTCTATTTCAACTTTAACTGAGTTTGGAGAAATTATATTTTCTGTGTCAATATTCTTAATGAAATGTTCTATTGCGATATTTTCAGATCTAAATTGTTTTTTTTGTTGTGTTGAAAAAGAATCTGTAAAGATTGCCTCTACACTATTTTCCATATTTGAAAATGACGATTTAAGATGTTTTTCTTCAGATAGGTTGATTATTCTATCTATCAAAAAAGTCTTTATTCTATTGTCTTCATAATCGTATGCTTCTACTGTGTCTCCATCATTGCCAGAACCAAAAGAGAGTGGTTTAATCTTATATGTACTTGGTTGGCTATTGCCAAGTTTGATGTATTCAATATAAATTTCATCAGTTTCAAATATACTACTTAAGTCGGCATCATCATTTTGCATTGAATAATTTGACTCAAAATATTGACCTAATACATTATAGAACTTTACCACCTCGTCACTATCATCAAATAATTTCTCAATATTTATTTTTGGATTACTAAGTAGAGTGTACATTTTAAACAAGTCCAGATCTGTAATGGTTTCAAGTTCGAGTAGATATTTATCATATTCAAAAGTTATAGAATTTGTTTCTGAATTGATATTAAAATCTAGGAAACTATCTCCATTTGTTGAATATATTTCGGATAAAATAGTTAGTGAATATATCAGTTTTTCAAAATTAAGATTGAGTTTGTTTAGTAGGTCTTCAACTTCATAAGTTGTCTTTAATCTTATTAACGAAAGTATATGAACGATTGTACTTAGACTAACTTTATAATCCATTTATCACCTGTAATAATAGTTCTCTATTAGATGAAGAAATATTTGTAATTTCTGGAGAAACTAACAATAAATACTTTATAAAACCGTGGTGATCTTTTGTGACCAAATTTAAAGTTATTAAGTCATCTTGGATGACTTGGTTAGAATCTGTAAAGATAAAAATATTTTTATGGATGTTATGCAAATTTTTGTTTGATCGTAATTGTACAGAAATTTCTTCACTTTTATCCTCCCAAGTAAAGGTAAAGTTTTTAATCTCATTATTGTGAAGGTTGTCTTTTGTTCCTACCTTTAAATCGTTTATATTTGATATTTTAAAGGTCTTAACAATCTTGTTATCTTCAGCACCTAAATACCAAGATCCGTTGTGGAACCTTAAACCAAGTGGATAAACTTTCCTGAGTTTTTCATTATATAAAAAAGATACCCTCCTTTTTTCTCTAGAGGCAACACTTAATCTTGGTATAATTTTTAAATTTTGGTTTAGCTCAAAGTGAGGAGATAAGTATTTTTTAATAACTGAATATGTATTACTAAATGATTCAAAATTAAAATTTGGAGTATTCTTTATTTGAGTAATAATATTCCTACCTTCAAGTTTATAACCTTCTTGAAGGGTCCATTTATCATTTTCATATTCCAATCTAAAACCAACTTCTTTTAACAACACCTTATCGCGTTCGAATGATCTTTTGAAGGCACCGTCGCTGAGTTCTCTATATTCAGGAATATTGTCTTTTATATAATTACTATCAATATTCGAGTTAGGCAGATTGTCAAAAAGAGCAATTATCTTTAAACATCTTTTAAATACATTTTTCATAAAATTCGTTTCATTAGTATCTTACAAAATATTTAAAATAATTTTTGTATTCGATGATTTGTGTAAATCTATAATAGGGTAAAATACTATGTATGAAAGTATGGATTGATCAAGATTTATGTACAGGAGATGGACTCTGTGAAGAAATAGCACCTGATGTTTTCGTTGGATTAGATGATGGGCTTTTTTATGTTAAAGAGGGAGACAAAATCTTTTCTGAAGAAAATGGAAATGTTGGTGGCGCAGAGGGATTAGCAGTAGTGCCAAAAGGTCAAGAAGATGCAGTAGTTGAGTCAGCGGAAGAGTGTCCTGGCGAATGCATCATGATTGAGCCATAAATCAAATAATAAACCTTCCACTTATAATAAATCCAGTATGACCTACCATAGTATGTTTTGGTCTTGAAATATTGCCTTTAACTGTCCACTCTCTTTCAAGGACTTCCTTGATCTCAATATGCTGAAAATTATTTTGTTCAAGTGTGTCTTTAGTTTTTGAAATCTGAGATATAGATGGTAAATACGACACCCAATATAGATTGTCTTCAATTTGATTATTGTCAAAGAAATGCCAAGGTTCAGGAACGTCAGTAATTATTGAATTAAAATTAATTGAGATATTTTTCATTAAAAATGTTGATAAATCTTCATTTACAAAGTTAATTTTTTTTATAAATTCTTCAGAATAATTTGATAGATATCTTGAAATAGTCTTACCTGCTCTGTATTGATTTTTTTTGCTGACATCTAATGAGTAAAATTCAGAATTAGGACCAAGCAATGTAGCAATAAAAAGTGTGAGTGCACCAGAGCCAGTACCAATTTCAAGAACTCTGCTGTGTGAATTAATATTTGCTGAAACAATTATAGATCCTGCATCTTTTGGATAAATTATCTGTGGACCTCTTTTCATAAGAAGAACGAAATCTTTATAAGAGGGGGTATATATTGTAAATTCGATACCCGTTGATGATAAGATCTTGATAGGCAGTTTGTCTATATTATCAAATTCTATTTTGCCTTCATTAGTTATGAATTCTTGACCCTTAGTTATGACGCTTAAATACTGTTTAGATGGTGACTCGATAATAACGAGATTATTTTCAAAATTCACAAAATTATATTAACAATAAAAAATATGCAATTGTTGAAAATACTACACCTGCTGCAAGCAAAATAGCTACAAATTTTTGTAAAGATCTGTTCATTTTCGTTTCTTAATTATCTTAGTTTTAATCCTATTAAATTTTTCATACAGTCTTCCTATAAGAATACCGAGGATTAGGAAAGTGATAATCTTAGAGTTATCGTCATTGACATTTTTTTTGAGTTCACTGTATGAGTCTTTGTAATTTTTCATTTCATTATTCTCCAAATAATAAGTCCAAAAGAGAATAAACACAGTAAGGCCATGGAAAAATAAGTCATAGCTTGGAGGAAAAAATTACCTACAAATAATTGGCTTAGTATTGATGCAATTCCAATAATTATAAATAACATGGATATAGCTAAATAGTTTCCTGCTTTAAAGTTTCTTTTTAAAGATTTTATTGAATCTTCAACTTCATCAATTGTTTCCTCTTTGAAGTGTTGCAATAATTTATCTACTGATTTTACTGCACTGATTGGAAGGTCAAATATACTACTCATTTTTTATTATTTTCAATAACTGTCCCAACTACACCTTGTATGGTTGCTGCCACAGGTAGTGCTAGAATTGCTCCTACTGCTCCAACTGTATATGCTCCAAAGATTGTTGAGAAAACTGCTACTGCTGGGTGTATCTCCATGGTTGACTGTGTAATTTTTGGACTGATAAAATAGTTTTCTAGTAATTGATATATCGAAAGAACCAGAAGCGTGTACAAAACATAATTAGCTCCCAGTGATACCGAAGCTAAAACTGGAACTATTCCACCAAGGAATGTCCCGATCACTGGAATCAATTGGGATAATACCCCTGCTGCTATTCCTAAAGCTACGGGTGATGGTAATCCAATAATAAGAAAAGAAACTGTAAATACAACACTGGCAAGGATTCCCAAAATTACTCGTGCAACGATAAATCCACCTGCCTTGGAAACACCTATTGTCCAAACTTGATCTATAAGATTGGAATAGCGTGAAGAAATAGAATTTTTTAAACTTTCTCTCCAATGCTCACCTTCGCTTATTAAGTAAAAAGAAAAGAAGAAGATTATGAAAAAATGTCCAAGTGCACTCAGCACACCTTGTCCGGCGAACACAACAGTCTCGCCAACTGTTTCCCCATATGATTTAATAAATGTACCAAATTGAGTCTCCAAATCGAGAGATTGATTTGAAATTGAAAAACCTTCACTATTTATATATTCCAAAATGTTATCTAGGTAAGTTGGTAACTGTGTTGATAGAAAATAAATCTCTTGAACCATAATTGGAACAAGGGAAAAGATTATTCCAAATATAACAAATAAAATTACAAACACAGCAATAAGTGCCGATATTTTTCTTCCAAATTTTTTTGACAACCTGTAAACGACAGGTTCCGCTAAAGCAGCTAAGACAATAGCTACAAATAAATCAAAAATTAAAGGCTTTACTCTTAAAAATATAATTATTGCAATTCCAATAAAGAGAACATAAAAGAATGCTCTATTCAATAGCTCTTGTCTTGATTCACCTTTTTTCATATTCATATATTATGACTCAAACTAGCGATTTATAGTTACGATTATTAAATATCAGTATCAAATAAAAGAAAACTAAAAATACACCGAGATATAACTCCAGTGATGTAATTGAACTATATAACTGAAACCTTATGAGTAAAGTAACTACTTGAGAAGCTATTGCCAAAACAAGTAATTGATTTTTTAGATCTACTCTTCTGACAGTAACGTTAAGCAGCAAAAGTCCAATAATTATTCTTATGAATGCTTCAAATGTGTTTCCTGAAAATATATAAAGCTGTCTTAATGAGAAGAAACCAGATAAGCCTACTCCCCCTAATGTAATTTGAAATATTCCAATAATAACTAAGACGGAAGATATCCAGGCTAAAAGAAAGTTGCTATAAGAAAGACGGGCTTTTATTGGAGTTGGCCAAGGTTGCAAGGGATTGACTCTCTTAATTAAAGAACGGGAGAGTCTAAAAGTTTTTCTTTCATAATTACCAAAAACAAATATTGACACAAAAATAATAAGTACATATAAATAAACAGGGGTAGAAAAGTAACTAGTAAAAAAGAAGACGGCCACGTGCCAAAGAAATAGTGTGTATATATTCGAATGTATAGTTGAAAAAATGTACCACACATTTTGCCTATTCATAAAAGTTTCAATCTCTTCACGTAGTAATAAAAGAAAATTGATAAGCCCAACAGAAGCTATTAAATAGATAGTTGTAGGTGGATCTTCATTTGAAAATGAGAGTAAGCGGTAATTTGAAACTGAAAGATATTCACTTGTAGAGTAATGTAAAAAAGAGAGATAACTGTAAGAAAGTAAAGAGATTGCAGCAAAGGTTCTTTTTTTAAAATTAAAAATTTTTCCATCAGCGTAAAAATATCCTAACTGGTGAACTGTTAACCAGAAAATTAAATAATTAAATAGTTTTATATAAGAAAGTGAGATAGAAAAATCAATATTATCAATTAAAACAAGACTAGCTATCAAGAAAGAAATTGTTGAATATGGGTTTTTTTTATGAAGAAAAATAGTTAGTGGACAAAATAAAACTACAGCTAAATAAATGGATACTAACCACAATGGCCACATGATAAATTCAGTAACTGTAAGTATTCCATCTTCTTGATTGGTAATATATAAGGGAAAATAAATAATTTTAGAAGAAATATTTAAAGTTAAAGTTATAAAAAAAATCCAGACTAGAACAGTTCCCATAATACTGTCGACTCTATCAGTAAGAAATTTCCACTGACTACCATCTCTGCCAACATTAGAATACCAGGCAATTTTGTTTGTAAATCCCGTCGAAAATATAAATAGAGACATCCCTACAGTCACCCAGGTAATTGGGGTAAGTGTATTGTCTAAAATTACTCGATTGTAAATTATAAATTCGCCGGAAGATTTTTCAAATTGAAGAAAATAGAATGTATTAAAAATTATTAACAACAGTCCTGTAACTTTTAAAAAGTCAATAAATCTAATTCTAGAATTTGAAGTTTTAGAAACTTGATTCCACGCACCCTTAAAACTACCAAATGATGGGAAGAACAAATTAGTAAATTGTTTCATAGTAAATATTTTACATAGTATATGGTTCTTGAATAGGAATATAATTACATTGTGGAAATTGTACTTTATCAACCTGAGATAGCAGGTAATGTTGGTGCCTGTATAAGGCTTTCTGCAAACACTGGTATTCCTTTAAATATAATTAAACCATTTGGATTTTCATTTCAAGAAAATAAAGTTAGAAGGGCTGGTCTTGATTATCACGATTTAGCATCAGTAAGTATATATGAAAGCTGGGAAGATTTTTTAACCGAAAATAACTCAGCTAAAATTGGATATCTTTCAGCTAAAGGTACTCGTAACTATTGGGACGTAAATCTTTCAAAATATAGTTATTTAATATTTGGACCGGAATCAGTCGGTTTACCAGAAAATCTAATTGAAGATACTAATTTGCTAACAATACCTATGGATGATGACTCAAGAAGCATTAACCTTGCAAACTCTGTTGCAATAGTTGGTTACGAATATTTAAGACAGTCGAATGCTAAATAAAGTAGCTCTAGTTTTTCTTGGAGGGGGCATTGGTTCAGTCTTAAGATATCTTTTAAATTATTCTTTTACTTTTCTACAAATGAATCAAGTTTCAACAATGGGAGTAAATATTTTAGGCTCTTTTATTTTTGGTATAGTTTATGTTTCAGTTGCTCAAAATACAATCTTAAGCATTTTTTTATTAACAGGTATTTTGGGAGGATTTACAACCTTTTCTCAATTTACATTTGATTTGATTGAGCTAAATTCTCAGTCCCCATTTTTATCATTAATTTATCTATTCGGTACAGTAATCATCTCAATTTTAGCTGGGTTGTTTGGTGTGTACATTGCCACTAAAATGGTAAATTAAATTATGGAAAATATTTTTTGGGTAGGTTTATTAATAATAATCCTATTTTTATTAATTAGGTACAGAGCACTAGAGCAGAAAATTAAAAGTTATGAGGAATATGATGAAGTTGAAGAACTTCAAGCATTAAAAAGAAGTATCCTTAAGATAGAAAATGAACTCAACTACATAAAAGAAAAATATGGGAGCTAAACATGCCTAGTTTTGACATAACATCTGAATTCAATAAACAAGAAGTCACTAATGCAGTTGACCAATCTAAAAGAGAAATTGTTAATAGATACGACTTTAAGAATACAAAGACATCCATCGATGCTAGTGATACAACAATAAGCATAAACAGCTCAACTAAAGATAGGCTTTTAGCAGCAGATCAAGTACTTAGGGAAAAGTTTGCTAAACGAAATATTTCAATAAAGTTTTTATCAGAATTTTCAGATGATGAAACTCCATCTGAAAGTAAAAGGGTGTATCTTCTTAAATCAGGAATTGAAACACCTCAGGCAAAAGAAATTGTGAAATATATAAAAGAAATAGATAAAAAGTTACAAGCATCTATACAAGATAGTTCAATACGTGTAATGTCAAAAAAAAAGGATACACTACAAATAGTTATGAACTCAATTAAAGAAAAAAACTTTGAAATACACCTAACATTTGGAAATTTTAGAGATTAAATTTAAATTTTAATTTTTTAAAAAGATATCTTGAAAATAGTACTGAAATTAAGAGGTACAAAACATAGATTTCTAAATTTACATTTGCCTTATAGCCAAAATAATAAAATACGAATACGACGAGAAGTCCATAAAAAGCTCTAAATATAGAAAATATAAAGATTGTTCTGAATATTTTACTTTGGAATATTTTATTTAGTCTATTTATAAAAAAACCTTCTCCTATTTTTTGAAACTATTCGATAGACAAAATTTCTAATTCTTTTAGGAACTAGATAAAATATTTTTATTATTTTATAGACTCCACCAAGATCGGAAATTGACTCGATAACCGCTGCTGATGCATAATATTTTCTATTGTTTTTGATATATATAACTTCATCTCGTTCAATATCAATTTGATTCAAATCTTGTTGACTAGAAATATTTAATTCATTATTTTTTTTGTAAAGAAACAACCCATACGCTTTGCATACACTACAGTCATTATCAATGAATATTTCACTCATGAACTTTAAAGTCCATACTTAAGCTATTTACACAGTATCTATTTCCTGTAGGTTGTGGTCCATCTGGAAATACATGTCCTAGGTGAGAAGAACAGTTCTTACATAGAATTTCAGTTCTTGTCATGCCTAAGGATGTATCAACTCTTGTTGATATTTTACCCTCCGCAGCATCAAAGAAACTTGGCCAACCTGATCCGGAGTCATATTTAGAAGTAGAATCGAATAGGGCTTCTCTGCAAACTGCACAAATATAAGTACCTTCTCTTTTTTCATTAAGCAATTTACCTGAAAATGGTGGTTCGGTTCCACAAAATTGTGTGACCTGTATTTGTTCTTCTGATAAATGTTCTTTACTTATTTCCATAAAGATATCCTATCTTATTGTGGATTAAAGTATATCTCAACAATCGATGGCTCAGTTATTTGAATTGTTTCAATTAAAGATTGGTTAACAGAAACTACCTCATTATTGTCTAATGAATCTTCGTAATCAAGTGTTACTAAAGCTAAATATTGATTGCTGCCTATTGGTATGATTTTAAGCCTAGATAATACAGTTACGTGTTGATGTGAATTTATTATTTTATTAATTTTTTTTAATCGCTCATCAGAAATGCTCTCACCGGTAATTAAATGTTTCATTTCATAACCTAGAAAAATACCCGAAACCATCAATAGTGCTCCTATTGAAATCGCAGATATTGAATCATAAATTGAGTTTTCGGTTATTGAGGACAGCAACGTTCCAATCAATGCAAAAATTAGACCTAGAGTTGCTGCAAAATCTTCAACAACTATTGCAATTAAAGGCCCGTCTGTAGATTCTTTTAAAAGAGTTAGTATGCCTTTATCTTTAGACTTTCCCTTCTTGAGTTGGGAAACAGCTTTTTTTAGTACATAGGATTCAAGAATGATCGAAACAATAAGTAGTGTGACAGAAATAGTTAAATTTTGTAATTTTTTTGGATGAGATAAAGATTCAATTCCATGTTCTAGAGAAACTAGTCCACCAACTGTAAATATCAATACAGCTACTACAAGAGTCCAAAAGTATTCTTCCTTACCTCTCCCTAGCGGATAAATTTTTGGATTTGATTTCTTCGATTGTTTGATGCCAAACCATAGAAGAAACTGATTTCCCGTATCAACAAAAGAGTGTACTGCTTCAGAAAACATTGCACTAGACATAGTTATTGTTGCTATAACAGATTTAGCAACCCCTATTGAAAAATTAACAGACATAGCCAAAAAGACAGTTTTTGATGATTCGTTAGAGGCCATTATCAAACCACCTTACTAGATCTTGATATCCTCCAACACGTTTATTGTCAATAAATATCTGTGGGACTGTTTTTACATTATCACCCAGCTTTAAATAAAAATCATCTCTCAAACTATCATCTGACAAATCAATTTCAGTGTAAGCTAATTCTTTTGAATCAAGAAGAAATTTTGCTCTATCACACCAAATACAGTTGTCTTTTGTATAAATATCTATTTTCAACTATTTTCTGATCCTGCATATATCTCGTTAGTAGTTTGTGTAACTCGTATAAAAGTAGTGCTTTTTGGCAAATCTTTGATTGATTTAGCTCCAACATAAGAACATGCTGACCTGATTCCTCCTAGAATAGACTGAACTGTGGTTTCGATACTACCCTTGTATTTAAGTCTTACTTTTTTACCTTCAGGCGCTCGATACTCAGCTAAGTCACCATAATATATTTCTTGGGCTTTTCTAGAAGACATTCCATAAAAATCTTTATATTGAACTCCATCTTCCCCTGTGACTAATTCTCCCCCAGATTCTAAGTGACCTGCAAAAATACCTCCAAGCATTACATAATCGGCACCTGCACCAAAAGCTTTTGATACATCGCCAGGATACTTGCAACCACCATCAGCAATGACATGACCTCCTAGCCCGTGTGCAGCATCAGAACATTCTGAGATAGATGAAAGTTGTGGGTAGCCTACTCCAGCAACTTTTCTTGTTGTACAAACTGATCCGGGGCCAATACCGATTTTGACTATATCTGCACCTGCTAATATCAAAGCTTCGGTCATTTCTCTAGTAGCTACATTTCCAGCAATAATGATTTTGTTTGGAAATTTGTCTCTGAATTTTCTTACTGCAGTAACAAAGTCTTCACGATACCCATTAGCAACATCTAAACATAAAAACTTTATATTGTCCTCTATTGCAAATATACTGATTGCTTTTTCAAAATCATCTTCTGATGTCCCCACTGTGACTGCAAGATATTCGGGATTCAGATCTGGAAGATTTTCCTCCCAGTCTTTAAGTGTGTAGAATTTATGTACTGCTGTCAACATGTTGTGTGCCTGTAGAGCTTTAGCTGTTTCAAAAGTTCCTGTTGTATCCATATTTGCAGAAAAAATAGGAACACCAGTCCATTTTTGGTCAGAATGTCTAAATTTAAATTCTCTGTTTAGCTCAACGTCAGACCTAGAAATTAAAGTGCTTCTTTTTGGTCTTATTAGAACGTCATCAAAAGTTAGCTTTATTTCATCTTCTATTCTCATAATGTTTTATATCACTTATCCTAAATACCACGAATATGATAGTTGAAATTTCATTATTTGGTGTAGGTATTAATTATTTTCCTACTGAAATCTCTATTTTAAGAATATTTGAACCACGATATCTTCTTCTTGTTGGAGACAGCATAAAAAACAATACTCCTTTTTGTGTAAGTGAAAACTTGAATCAGATTGGTCAAATAGTTTCAGAAGTAAAAATATTAGACCACAAGGATATATCTAATGCGGAACAGGTTGTAGTTGTTGAATGCATAAGCTTAAAAAAGGTTAGACAAATAAAGTTAGACTCTGAATACCCTAGAGGGAATTGTGAACTAGTTAGTGATATTGGAATACCTCCAACTGAAAGTGAATTAGATTTACTACAAAAGGATATTCAAAGCGCTATAGGTAAATTAATTGAGCAAGGGATGAGTGTGGATTTGCCCGTTTTTGAAATTGAATCTTTCAATAGGATACTAAAGCTTTGGGAGCTTTCTTCCAAAATACCAATGGCTGAAGAAATGAAGAAAAGTTTAATCTATGAAAATGATGTTTCGAAAAGATTTGAAAAGTTGAAAAATTATGTAGATAACCTTAACAATTTAAAGTTTTAAACTTTTCCAAGCACTATAGAAATTATTCATTTTATTGCTAAAAAAAAATTCGTTTTCTACGAGGTAATTTCTTGTTTTTTCTGTATTAAAGTTTGAAAGTTCCTTCTTACTAATATCGCTGTCATACCAGTCATCATATAAATCTATAGTAATTTCTGGATGAAACTGAAAAGCATACGTATTGTATATTTTAAATATTTGTGGAAAATCAGTAGATGCAATTAGTTCTGCTTCCTGAGGTAAGGTAAAAGTATCTCTGTGCCATGCAAAAACTTTCAAACTGTTATACACATCTAGTAATTCATAATTTTTATGGAAATTCAAGTTCTTAAATCCAAATTCAATTTCCTCAGAAAGGTATGCTTCTCCCCCCATTGCATCTGCAATTAGTTGAGCACCTAAACATATTCCAAGAACTTTTGTGCCTAATGGAATTATTTTGTTAAGCCATTTTTTTTCTTCACTTAAATAAGGAAAATCTTTAGTATCATAAGCGCCCATATGACCGCCCAAAATTATATAATCATTATTTACACCAAGAGAACTCCAGTCAACTTCCCATGCATAATATTGCTTTAGATTATCACTTGAAATTGAACCAAGGGTAACTTTAGGATCATTTACTATAGCTATTGTTTTTTTGTTACTCATATACTTGTGCGCGGAAGAGGACTCGAACCTCCACGGGTCTTACCCCACAGGATCCTTAATCCTGCGCGTCTACCAGTTCCGCCACCCGCGCTAAATCAATCAAGGAACCAAAACAAAAGTAATGTTGTAATGGAGAAAAGTAAAGCCACAAAAGCTGTAATCCTACTCAGATTTCTCTCTGCTAAAGTTTGGCCTATATTTCCTGATGCCCCTGGTCCGCCCAGCATATCAGAAAGACCTCCACCTTTTCCACTATTTAGTAGAACTAAACCAATTAGTGCTATAGAAACTATTATATGTATAGCTACAAGACTTGCTGTTACTGTATCCATAAAATTTTACTCTTTCAATCTAGATTGTTGCTTTACTTCATCTTCTAGTTTTTGGATTTTTTCTTTATCTCCAAGATATCCAATTCTAGTTATTTTATCATCATTAATGTTAAATGCGAGTGGAATTCCTGTTGGAATATTTACATCAACAATATCTTTATCAGAAATATCTTCTAGAATTTTAACCATTGCACGGATGCTATTACCGTGAGCAACAACTAAAACATTTCCACTCTTTGTAGTGTTTACAATAATAGAAAGTGTCTCTTTTACTCTTGAGACAACATCTTCTAAAGATTCTCCTAGTGGCATTTCGTCACTAAGGTCTTTATATTTATCGTCTAAATTTGGATCAAATTCAGACCCCTGGTCAATCAAAGGAGGTTTTATTTCATACCCTCTTCTCCACTTGAGAACTTGATCTTCACCATATTTTTTTGCTGTTTCTATCTTGTCTAACCCCTGTAAAGCGCCATAGTGCCTCTCATTTAACTGCCAAAATTCTTTTTTAAGGGTATTAAAAGAATTATCAATATGCAATTGATTCAAGACATGTGATGCTGTGTCTTTTGATCTTTTCAAAAATGATGTGTAGCAAATATAGGGAGTGAAATTTAAATTTTTTAAAACTTTCCCTGCTTCAATAGCTTCAGATTTACCTCTTTCAGAAAGCCCTACATCAACCCATCCTGTAAATTTATTTTGTTTGTTCCAACTACTTTGTCCGTGTCTAACGAATACTAGATTCATAATTTAATTGACTTAATAATCTGAACAAATTTTTCAGTATCTAAAGAAGCCCCTCCAACTAATGCGCCGTCTATGATCTTAGAATTAAGTAATTCTGTAGCATTTGTTGGGGATACGCTTCCACCATAGATAAATCTTATTTTATCTTGGTCATAATAAGGCTTACTAGAGATTTCTTCTTTTACTGCAGATAAGACTTCTATAGCGTCTTCAGTAGATGCTACTTTTCCTGTTCCAATTGCCCAAATAGGCTCGTATGCAAAGATAATTTCTTCAACTTTATCTTTTCGAATTCCTTTGACAGATGAATTCACTTGATTGATTATATGAGGTAAATATTCATTGTTATTCCTTAGCTCTTCTGATTCTCCAAAACAGATAATTGGAACTATCTTGTTATCAATCGAATTGTGGACTTTTAGATTAACAATCTCATCAGATTCATTAAATAGAGTTCTTCTTTCAGAATGACCGATAATAGAATAGCCTATATTAAGTTTACATAACTGGCTTGCCGAAACTTCACCAGTAAATGCACCTGATTGGTACGCAGATACATCTTGTGATGAAATTTTGATTTTAAGTTTGTCTGCATCCACAATTGTTTGTAATGACCTTAACGAAGTATGCGATGGAGCTAAAACTATATCAATGTTATCTTCAATATCAACTTCTAAAGAATAGTTTAATTTCTGAAGAAGCTGAATAGCTTCTAAGTGATCTAAATTAAGTTTCCAATTGCCGATAATAATTTTTTTCATAACTTCAGAGTATAAGTGGTTTATATATATTTACACCGGGCAATTGATTCCCTTCTAAATACTTTAAAGATGCCCCACCACCTGTAGAAATATGATTAAATTTAGAAAGATTTGAAAACATCTGTATCGCACTTACAGAATCTCCACCACCAACAACCGTGTATGCATTTAAGTTAGAAACTATCTCCGTAATTGACTGGGTTCCTAATTTATAATTTGGATTCTCAAATATCCCCATGGGACCATTCCAAAATACAGTTTTTGATTTTAACAAAATAGATTCAAACTCCTTAATAGTGGACATAGATATGTCGACTCCAATATCTTGGTCAGTAAATTCGTCTATATTCTTATCTACTCTTGATCCCCTTTCAATAGATTCTGTAACTCCGAAGTCAGATGGTAGGTGTATTTTATGGCCATGCTTTGATTCAAGCAAGACTTCTGCTGTTGACAAGTAGTCATCTTCACAAAGTGATTTTCCTATATTGTAACCTTTTATTTTCAAAAAAGTAAAACACATGCCGCCACCAATTAATAAGTTATCTACATGTGGAATCAAATTATTAATTAACTGTAGCTTATCAGAAATTTTTGCACCACCAAGAATTACTGTATATGGTTGTGCTGGAGAATTTGTTAACTTTTGAAGGTTTTTAATCTCATTGGACATAAGTTCTCCTTGAAATGAATTAATGTACTTACCAAAAGAAACGATAGAAGAGTGACTTCTGTGAGCAGCACCAAAAGCGTCTAATATAAAAGTATTGAAGTTACTTGTTACTTTTTGGGCAAAATCTGTGTCATTATCCAGCTCCTCTTGATAGAATCTTATGTTCTCCATTAAAAATACTTTCCCTGGATTTCTTTCAAGATTACTTTTTATATGTTGATCAAATATTGAATCAATAAAAATAACTTTTTCACCTAATAGTTCTGACATTTCTTCTGCAATCGGTTTTAATGAATAATTTTCATCTTTTCCTAGGGGCCTGCCTAGGTGGCTGGTAAAAGTAACCGTTTTTGAATTTTCCCTAATTTTTTTTAAATGTTCTAATGCTTTAATAATTCTAAAATTATCTTGAATAGTTTTATTTTGAATTGGTGAATTTAAATCAGCACGTATTAGTGTGTGTCCAAGTGATTCATTAGTCGACAATATTACTCTTTCATATCTCTATGAAGGATTACTGCATCTTTACCTTCATTGATTAACCAACCACCAACTTCTTCGGTCATGACGACACTTCGGTGTTTACCGCCCGTGCAACCAATTGCAATTCCTACATATGATTTACCTTCTGAAGTAAATCTTGGTAGTAAAAAATCTATCAAATCTTTTGCTTTTTCAAGAAATATTTCGGCATCTTCAAAAGAGAGGACGTAGTTTCTTACCATTGGTGATTGTCCAGTAGAAGACCTTAACTCTTCTCTCCAATGAGGATTGGGTAAAAACCTCACATCAAGAACAATATCTGCATCTCTGGGTGCACCATTCTTGAAACCAAAAGAAGTTACGGATATTTTTAAATCTTGATTTGTAGCTTCACCCTGAAAACCCTCTATGATTCTTTTCCTTAGTTCGTGAACATTCATATCTGTGGTGTCGATTACTAAATCTGCAAGTTCTTTAATAGGCTTGAGTTGGTCACGCTCATTTTTCACAGATTGAGAAAGTGAATCCATGCCCATGGGGTGTGGTCGCCTATTTTCTTCATATCTCTCAATAAGGGTCTCGTTATCGGCATCTAAAAAAATCATTCTTGTTAGGACACCAGATTGACTTAACCTCTCAAGACTTTTATTGAGTTCATCTTGGGCTGATATATCTCTTGCATCGATAGTTAGGACAAGTTGTTTATTTGATTCAGCTACATCATTAGATTCAACTACAGATTCAACAAGTTCTGGGGGTAAGTTTTCGATGACGTAATAGCCAAGATCCTCAAAAACATTAGAGCTTGCAGAACGTCCTGCACCAGACATGCCTACAAGTAACAAAACTTCGGGTCTTTTATTAACCAATTTTACCTCTCGCTAACATTGTAGTTGCCATGTTTATAGATGGAAGAATTTTTTCAAACAGCTACATTAAATGTTATTAAAGTAGTTAATAATTTTTCTCGCAATATTTGGGGTTAGTATTTCCTCTAATTCTTCATAAGTAGCTTTTGAAAGCTTTTCAATTGATTTGTATTTGTCTAGAATTTTTTTTGATGAAACTGTTCCTACACCCTCTATATTTAATAGAGTTTGTTTATCAAAGTTTTTAATTCTTAATCTTCTATTTTCATTTATCGCAAACCTGTGGGCTTCATCTCTAATGTTTTGGAGTGTAAACAATGCTTCTGAATTCTTATTTAGCAGTATTGACTCCTTTTGAAAGGGTTTAAAGATTTCTTCTTCTCTTTTTGCTAGCCCCACTACATCAATTTCTAATTGTAAATGATCTAATACTCCTTTTGCCGATGAAAGTTGGCCTTTACCACCATCAATTAGTATAAGATCAGGTTTTCTTCTGAAGCTAGGATCATTTTCATTATTCTTCGTCAACCTTCTGAGTCTTCTAAATAAAACTTCTTCCATTGATTTAAAATCATCTTGACCTTGAAATGATTTAATATGAAATTTTCTGTACATTGATGGTTTAGAAAGTCCATCTTCCATTACAACCATAGAGCCAACTCTATACTCAGGTCCTAAATTTGAAATATCATAAGCTTCTATACGGTAAGGGACATTTGTTAAATTTAGTTTATTTTTTAGCTGCTCAAGTGATCTAGTTCTAAATTCTAAATCAGTTCTTCTTCTGAAATTAACAACTCTACGAAGTTCTTTCGCATCAATTATTGCTGTATTTAATAGCTCTTTTTTCCATCCTTGTTTTGGTGTTTTCAGTTCTATTTTTCTTCCCCACTTTTCAGATAACTGTTCTTGTATTAATTCAATAAAAGGGAAGCTGTGACTAACTAAAATTTCTTCGGATGGTTGGTTTTCAGAAAATATTGATAATATGATTTGAGGGAGGTATTCATCATGTTTTTTTGTATCTATAGGTTCAAATGTTTTTTTTACCTCCCCTATTATTCTTCCACTTCTTATTAACAAACAAGAAATAACTACATCAAGATTGCTTACATCAATTCCTATTACATCTACAGACTTAGTATTAGATACCATTAGTGTCTGAGTAGATCGAGCATTTTCTAAATGTTCGATTAATTTTTTTGCTTCATTTGCTTTTTCATATTCCTGGTTTGCAGAATATTTTTTCATATCTGCAATTTTATTGTTTACATACATGTCAGATTTACCGGAATAAAAATTTTCAATATTTTCCAGCATATTTTTATAAGACTCTTGATCTATGGCGTTAACACAAGGGCCTGAACATTTATTTATATCAAAAAGTAAGCATGGTTTATTAAGCTTTTGATGCCGTTCAAATACATTTTTAGTACAAGTTCTTACAGGAAATATATTAATTAAATGATCCAGAGATCTTCTAGCAGCACCAATAAACGGGAATGGTCCAAAGTTTATATTCTTTTCATTAATACTTCTTGAAACATAAGCTCTTGGCCAAGTTTCATTCGTTACTGTCACATATGGATAAGACTTATCATCTTTAAGTCTTACATTGTATTTCGGCTTATATTGTTGTATAAAAGAATATTCCGCCAACAATGCATCTGCTTCATTTTTAGAAGTTACAAAACTTATTTCAATTGCTTCAGATATTAATCTCTTTATTTTCCATGAAGTATTCTCTCTGAAATATGAAGGGACTCTCTTTCGTAAATTTTTAGCTTTTCCAACATATAGAGGATCATTGTATTTATCTTTAAATATATAAATACCTGGATTTTCTGGAATTTCCTTAGTTGATATTTTATCCATTTAAAGTAAGCTTTTTAGAAATTTTCCAGTTAAGGAATTTTTATCTTTTACGATGCTTTCAGGTGTTCCTGACGCTACAACCATACCACCATTTTCTCCACCTTCTGGACCAAGATCTATAACCCAGTCTGAGTTTTTAACTACATCAAGATTGTGCTCAATTACAACTACTGTATTACCTTTATCAACCAGCATATGAAGTACTTCTAATAATTTTTGAACGTCAGCAAAGTGTAGACCTGTTGTGGGCTCATCAAGAATATACATTGTTTTACCGGTTGATCTCTTACTGAGTTCCTTAGCTAATTTTACTCGTTGAGCTTCTCCTCCTGATAAAGTAGTTGCAGCTTGGCCTAAGGTAATATAAGACAAACCAACATCGTCCAGTGTTTTAACAATTTTGAAAATTGAGGGTTGGTTCTCAAATATTTTTAAAGAATTTTCAACAGTTGAATTTAGAATATCGGCAATGCTATAACCTTTCCATTTAATGCTTAGAGTTTCAGGGTTATATCTAGAACCATCGCAATCTTCGCATTTAACGTAAACATCTGGTAAAAAATACATCTCAACTTTTATTGTTCCGTCTCCTTTGCATACTTCACATCTACCACCTGGTACATTGAAAGAGAATCTTCCAGGTTTATATCCACGTATTTTTGATTCCTCTGTCATTGAATAAAGCTTTCGAATCATATCAAAAACTCCTGAGTAGGTTGCTGGATTTGAACGAGGTGTTCTCCCAATAGGTGACTGATCAATTTCAATCAATTTATCAAGGTAATTTAATCCTGAAATACTCCTATGTATACCTGGCGGTATCCAGTTTTTTCTAGTAAATTCATTTTGAATTGCTTTAGATAAAATACCAGTTACAAGAGTGGACTTGCCACTTCCAGAAACACCAGTTACTGAAATAAATTTTCCTAATGGAAACTCAACCGTTAAATTTTTCAAATTATTCTCTTGAGCTCCTCTTAAAACAATTTTTGCGCTGTTGCCCTGTCTCCGGACTTTTGGATATGGAACTTTTACTTTTCCTGAAAGGTATCTTCCTGTAATTGATTTCTTTACTAGAGAAACTTCCTCCCATGTACCCGAAGCAACAATGTTCCCCCCTTGTTCACCTGCACCCCAGCCAATGTCAATAAGGTAATCTGATTGCTTCATTGTTTCTTCATCGTGTTCTACGACTAAGACTGTGTTACCAAGATTTCTCAATCTAATCAGTGTTTCTATCAATTTGTCATTATCAGATTGATGTAAGCCTATAGATGGTTCATCAAGAACATAAAGAACACCTGTTAAGCCAGATCCAATTTGAGTAGCAAGACGAATTCTTTGAGCCTCACCTCCCGAGAGAGTTGCTGCTCCCCTGTTTAGTTGAAGGTATCCAAGACCTACTTCATTTAGAAAATTTAATCGCTCTTTTATCTCTCTTAATATTGCTTCTGCAATTTCTTTTGAGTTTCCGGTCAATTTGAGCTTATTAACTACTTCATATGCTTTTTTGATAGAAAGTTTGTTGAATTCTCCAAGGGTGAGTGATTTGACTTGTACCATTCTGGACCTTTCATTTAACCTCTCTCCCTCGCAGCCTCCACAAGGAAGCTCTCTCATGAATTGCATATAGTAATCACGTGCATGGTCTGAAGTAGTTTCTTCATATAGACGTTTGAACATTGGGATGATTCCAGGATAAGCTCTCTCCCAAGTTCTTGAATTACCAAACCTATTCGTGTACCTTATTGGTGTCTTTATTCCGTCACTACCATTTAATAGTATGTGTTTATCATTTTCGGTTAAATCTTTATAAGAGGCATCCATGGGGATTTCAAAATACTCACAAACACCATAAATTTGTGCCCTGAAATATTTCCTTGTAGACATGTCGGGAAATACATTTTCATTAATTGACAAATCTCGATTTTTTATTAAAAGCTTTTCATCAATTTCATAATTAATTCCTAGACCATTACAAGTATTACATGCACCAAAAGGCGAGTTGAATGAAAAGTCCCTAGGTTCCAACTTATCATAGGAAGTTCCACAATCTAAACAACCAAGATTTTGACTGTAGTTTTGAATAGTGTCATTGAATTTTACATCAAGAGTTCCACCCGTCAGTTTAAGAGCAGCTTCAATAGACTGAGGAAGCCTACGTCCTGGTGTTTTTTTAATTTTCATCCTGTCAACTAAAACAGAGATATCGTGATTAAAATATTTATCTAGCCTTTTGGCTTCGTCTAGTCTTATAAGTTCTCCGTCTATATATGCTCGTGTAAACCCATCTTTTAATAAATCTTTGAAGAGTGTTTCAAATTCACCTTTTCTAGATTTGACTACAGGAGCGAGTATTTCAATATCAACATTCTCGCCTAGAGACATTACCTGATTAACAATAAAATCTACAGACTGCTTCTCTATTTTAGATCCACAAATAGGACAGTAACTTATCCCAATCCTTGCCCATAATAATCTTAAATAGTCATGTATTTCTGTAACAGTACCTACTGTTGACCTTGGGCTTCTAGAAGATGTTTTTTGATCAATTGCAATAGCAGGTGATAAGCCCTCTATACTTTCAACATCAGGTTTTTCCATTTGTCCAAGAAATTGTCTAGCGTATGCAGACAAACTTTCGACATACCTTCGTTGACCTTCAGCGTAAATAGTGTCAAAGGCTAATGAAGATTTTCCCGAACCCGATAAACCTGTAATCACCACAAATTTATTCTTTGGAATATCCAGCGAGACATTTTTAAGATTATGTTCTTTAGCGCCTTTAACTTTTAGAAAATCTTGAGACATTAGCTTGGTAACTCCATTATTTCTTTCTTGATCTCCTTAAGCTCGTCTCTTAATCTAGCAGCTAATTCAAACTCTAATAAATCTGCAGCAACCTTCATTTCTTTTTCAATGTTCTTTGATATTTTATACAAATCTTGTTTGGAAGCATTTTTAAGGTTTATATTAGACATAAATTTCATCTCATCTTTAGAAGGTCTGTTTTTTTCCACCATTTCTAAAATATCAGTTATTTCTTTTGAAATTGTTGTAGGCGTTATGTCAAATTTTTCATTATGAGCCATTTGAATTTCTCTTCGTCTATTTGTTTCATAAACTGACTTAGTTATAGAATCTGTTTTTCTGTCTGCATACATAATTACATAACCATCTTTGTTACGAGCTGCTCGACCAATTGTTTGAATTAAACTTGTTTCAGATCTTAAGAAACCTTCTTTATCGGCATCCATAATTGCCACTAATTCAACTTCTGGCAAATCTAGACCCTCTCTAAGAAGATTGATTCCGACAAGTACATCAAATTCTCCTTTTCTTAAATCTCTCAATATCTCAATTCTTTCAAGGGTGTCTATGTCAGAATGTAGGTAGCGTGTCTTTATACCCATTTTTAAGAAATAATCACTTAATGCCTCACTCATTTTTTTTGTTAACGTAGTAACCAATACCCTATTACCTTTAGAAATAACCTGTTTTATTTCTTTTAGTAAATCCTCTATTTGATTTTGTGTTGGTCTAATAATTATATTTGGGTCTAAAAGACCAGTAGGTCTAATAATTTGCTCAACAAAGTTCTGAGAGTTTGAATTTTCCCATTTACCTGGCGTAGCGGAAACTAATACCGTATTCTTTACTTTTCCTTGCCATTCTTCAAACTTTAATGGTCTATTATCTAATGCGGCGGGTAAACGAAAACCGTAATCAACCAATGTAGTTTTTCTTGACTTGTCCCCAGCAAACTGTCCTCGAATTTGTGGAATAGCTATGTGACTTTCATCAACAACCATTAAAAATTCTTCCTGGAAAAAATCAAGTAAAGTATATGGCGGGTCTCCAGGGCTTCTTCCATCAAAATATCTTGAGTAGTTTTCTATTCCAGAGCAAACACCTAGTTCTCTCAACATTTCTAAATCAAACATGGTTCTTTGCTTAATCCGCTGTGCCTCTAGTAATTTATCTTCCTTTTCAAATTTTTTAATTTGTTTATTCATGTCTTTCTCAATTTGAGAAAGTGCATTATTCATTACATCCTCTGAAGTTACGTAATGTGACGCGGGTAATATCGCTAATTCCGTTAATTTTTCTAAAATTTCGCCAGTGATGGGATCAATTCGAGTTATATTTTCTATTTCATCACCAAAATATTCAATTCTAAATATTGTCTCTTCGTATACAGGAAAAATGTCTAGTGTATCTCCTTTTAACCTGAAAGTACCTCTAGTAACAACTAAATCATTTCTAACGTATTGTTGCTTTATAAGTTCTTCTAGTAATTTGTCCAGTTCAAACTCGGTACCTTTTATAAGTGGAATTATCTTATTTTTATATTCCTGTGGAGATCCCAAACCATAGATGCATGAAACTGAAGATACAACGATAACATCTTTTCGAAGTAAAAGCGCACTCGTTGCAGAGTGTCTTAATCTATCAATTTCTTCATTAATATTTGAATCTTTCTCTATAAATGTGTCTGTTCTAGGTACGTATGCTTCAGGTTGGTAGTAATCATAATATGAAACAAAGTATTCAACTCTATTTTCAGGAAAGAATTGCTTAAATTCATTAGCTAACTGGGCAGCTAAAGCTTTATTTGGAGCAAGAACTAATGCTGGCATCTGTAGCTCTTCTATAAGCCAAGCTATAGTAGCCGATTTACCAGATCCAGTTATCCCCATCAAAGTTTGGTAATCGAAATTATTAAGAATGCCTTTTTTTAAATTTTGAATAGCATCTGGTTGATCACCTTGGGGAATAAAATCAGAAATAACCTTAAATTTATTCATTATTTAAATTCAAAATATTGTCTAATTTTTGTTCTAACTTACTAAGTTCGTCATTTTCAATAACGGTACCAAGTGATCTCCACCATTCTTCATTAGGTTGAGTTTTAATTCTATTTTCTATATCATTATGAGACATACCTCTATTTTTTAGTCTTTCTCTCCTAACTCCTTCATTAGCAATTATTACTAAGGATGGATAGATCTTATGTATATTTTTTGGTGCTGATACTTCAATAAAAATATCAGTTTCTGAATGATTAATAATTTTTGCTATTTCTTCAGAAACTAAAGGATGCAGATACTCTTCTAGAATTTTAAGTTTTACTTTATCTTTGAAAACGATTTCAGCGATTAATTTTCTGTTAATTTTTCCATCAGTAAAACAGTTCTTAAAATTAGATTTTAAAAAAGGAAGCGACTCTTGGCTTTCAAGAATATTATTAGATATAATATCGAGATCACTTGTTAAGTTTCCCTTTTTTTTGAGGTATGCACATACAGTTGATTTACCACTTCCTATGGGACCTGTGATTATATATACTTTAGGATTCATACTCTTAACATTAAAGAATATTGGGAGTTATTAGGAGTTTCCTATTCCTCTTTCTTTTAATTCTTGAAGAATATTCTCTAAAGATTCATCAACACCTTCTACAGTTTGACGTTTTTGATCTTGTTTTTCTTCAGACTGCGTTGAATGTGTCTTGGGAGCATTCTTTTTTTCTTCAACATCTTTCCAGTTTGGATCAGCTTGTTTTATAGAAAGGTTGACTCTTCTTTTTGGAATATCGAGTTCAGTAATTTTGATTTTTACTTTTTGTCCAATAGCTAGTGCAAGTTCTGGTGAATCTACTTTATCTGTTGAAATTTCGGATACATGCACCAATCCCTCTACACCTTTTCCTATGGTAACAAATGCACCGAAGGGTACAACTTTAGTAACATCTCCATCAACAATATCATCTTGCTTATACTGAAGTTCAAAATCTAACCATGGGTCTTCAGTAACTTGTTTAATTGAAAGTGATATGCGTTCTTTATCATTATCTATTTCAAGAACTTTAACAGTTACAGTGTCTCCAACTTTTACTACTTCATTAGGATTTTCAACATGGCGCCATGACAACTCTGAAACATGTACCAGACCATCCATGCCACCAATATCTACAAAAGCACCGAAGTTGACAATTGATGAAATTTTACCTTCTTTAATATTTCCGACCTCTAAATCTTCTAAAAAGCTTTGTCTTTCTCCAGATTGCTCTTCTTCTAGATGAGCTTTTCTTGAAAGTACAATATTATTTCTTTGACGATCAAGTTCTAAAATTTTAGCCTCTATTTCTTCACCTATATATGATGTAAGCTCTTTTACCCTTCTTACGTCAATTAGTGAAGCTGGCAAAAATCCTCTCACTCCAATATCAACTATTAATCCACCCTTTACAATTTCAATAACAGTACCTTTAACAGACTCATCATTATCTGAAATTCTTTGGATATCTCCCCATGCCTTTTCGTAAATTGCTCTTTTAACTGAGAGTATAAGTCTTCCTTCATCATCTTCTTTATCTAGAACAAGAGCCTGGATTTTGTCACCTTCGTTGACTAAATCTTTAGGATTAACTGACTTTCTTACTGACAATTCTCTTGAAGGTATCACTCCTTCAGATTTATAACCAACATCTACCATTACTTCATTTCTGTCAATGCGAACAATGGTTCCTTCAATAACATCACCATCATTAAAGGTTATGAGTGTTTTTTCAAGTAGATCAGGAAAATCTTCTGGCTTAATGTCGTCAGGGAGTTCAACTACGTTTGAAGGCGCAACTACCTTCTCTTGGTTATCTGTCATATAAATTTGTTTTTCCAATCATATTATTTTCGACTTTTAGGATAACATATCTATGGTTTTTACAAACGAATATTAATTATTTGATAAATCTTTGCTGGATTTAATGTTTACAAATAATGGGACTTTTAGCTTTGCCGCAGCTTCCATTTCAGCTTTTACAATGTTCATTACTTTTTTAGTATATTTTTCTGGTGTTTGAACAATTATTTCATCATGAATTTGGAGAAGTAAATTTGTTGATTCAATTTCTGCAATTTTTTCATTTACTCTAAGCATCGCAATTTTCATAATGTCTGCTGCAGTTCCTTGAATGGGTGCATTCATAGCAATCCTTTTTCCCATAGCTTTCAGTTGAAAGTTTGATGAGCTAAGTTCTTTTATGTTACGTTTTCTTCCATAAAGAGTTTTAGTAAAACCATTCTTTTCGGCATCAGACACAATACTCTCAAGAAACCCTTTAATATTTGGAAATTGTGAAAAGTAGGCATTAATAAGATCTTGAGCTTCACTCTTAGGGATATCTAAACTTTGTGAAAGACCAAATGCTTCCATTCCATAAATAAGGCCAAAGTTAACTTCTTTTGCTTTCCGTCTCATGTCCTTGGTTACTGAATCAGTTTTTATATCAAATATTCTAGAAGCAGTTTCTGTATGTATATCTGATTCAACTGACTTTAAAATATTAATCATATTCTCATCGGAACTTAGGTGGGCTAAAACTCTAAGTTCAATTTGGGAATAATCTGAAATAACAAATTGATGGTTGTTGTCAGCAACGAAAAACTCACGAATTTTTTGACCAACATCAGTTTTATTAGGTATATTTTGTAGATTTGGTTTTTCGGATGAAAGCCTTCCAGTAGCAGTCCCGAAAAGATTATAAGTTGTGTGAACTCTATTTTTGGAGGTGATTTCACTTTTGAGCCCCTCGATATATGTAGACCTAATCTTTTCATATTCTCTATATTTCAGTATATATTTTGGCAACTCATAGGTTTTTGATAACTCCTCTAGTACCGATCCATCGGTAGACGGAGCTCCTTTAGGTGTTTTCTTAATAATCGGAAGATTCAAATCTTCAAAAAGAACTTTCGCTAATTGCTTTGGGGAATTTAAATTAAAATCTTGTTTTGTTATTTGTAGAATTTTTTCCCTATAGTTATTTATTTCATTAGTGATGAATTTAGATAATCCTTCTATTTTATTTTGTGAAATTTTTACACCCTTAACATGCATTGAATTGAGAACAGAGATTATTGGATAATCTAATTCCGCATATAGCTTCATAAGGTCTTTATCAGACTCAAACAACTTTATTTCAGATACAATTTTTTTATAATTTAGACTCAAGAAATTTAAATATTCTTCTATTGATGACTTCTTAGTCAAGAGATTTGCTTGTTCGATATGTTTACAGAGGTTAAGAAGATTATCTGGTCTTTTATTTGGATCGTGTATGAACACTAAACAATCATAAGCAACGATTGAGTTATCAGAAAATTTTGGATATATTTTAAAAATATTTTGGGTTGTTAGTGAAATAAATTCTTTATTACTGAAATCTATATCGGTTAATTTACCAGCAATTTTATCTGATACTAAATAAAGTTTCTCCTCAAATTCGAAAATGATTGATTTATCCGGGAGGTTCTCTTTATTAATATCAACAATGTCAGGATTTTTTAAAGATATATTTTCACTTTCTTGTTGATTTTTATACTTTCTAATGTATTTATTGAGCTCAAGCTCCGAAACCTCTTTTTGTGATTCCTTTAATATAAGATCTGATTCAAAGATTGTTTCTATTATTTTTGTTGAGGGAACTTCTAGTTTTAAATCAGTTCTAATTTTTGCAAGCTCTTTGCTCATCATTAGAACTTCTTTATTCTCTATAAATGAATTTTTAATTTTTGGTGTTAAATCATCCAAGTTATTATATATATTTTTTATACTTTTGAATTCAATTAATAGATTCGTAGCAGTTTTTTCACCAACGCCGGGAAGTCCTGGAATATTATCGGATGGGTCACCTTTTAAGGCAAGATATTCAACATATTGATTAGTTTTAAACCCGAATTTATTTACAAAAAATTTTTCATCAACTAAATCAACATCGGAGATTCCCCTTTTTGTATATAAAATATTTGTTTTCTTAGAGATAAGTTGGAATGTATCTCTATCTCCTGTAATAATTAAGACTTTTTTATTTTTTTCATTTAAAGTTTTGGATAGAGAACCAAGAACATCATCAGCTTCGAAACCCTTTTTAGAAACTTGAGGTATGTTAAATACATTTAAAAGATTTTGAAGCAGAGGTATCTGAATATTGAAATTATCTGGTGCTGATGATCTATTTGCTTTATAGTCATCGTAAATTTCATTTCTAAAAGTCTTACCTGGAAGATCCCAAGTTACAATAATTTGGTCTAGATTATAATCAGTAGTTATCTTGTTGAGCATAGACATAAAGCCATGAATTACATTTGTTGGAGTACCTTTTGAAGTCATAAGAGTTTCGGGTAATGCGTAGAAAGCTCTAAATGCAATACTGAATCCATCAATTAGAACAATCATGCTTTCATTGTAAACTTAATTTATTTTTCTCTCTTTGGATTGAATATGAAATATAATCATAAGTTATAAGCCCGGATGGCGGAATTGGCAGACGCGCTGGATTCAAAATCCAGTATCTTCGGATGTGGGGGTTCGACTCCCCCTCCGGGTACTTTAATTAAATAGATACTCAAGTGTAGAATGGTAACTTGAAGAAATTACCAATTATAAGTTTCGTAATATTTATATTTTTAATCATATTTTTTATCGTGATATTAAATTCTGATGTTGAATCTTTTGGTGAAAATTTTATCTCACAAATTAGAATTGCAGATAGTGAAAATACTCTTAAAAGCATTTCTGATGAAAAACTAGTCATTATTGGAAAAGAAGTGTGTGAATCTAGCGAAACTTGGGGTAACGAACAAGGCTCTTTAACATCAATTAAAAATGTACTCAACGAAAATGGAATTGTTGTAACTATTAACGATAGGCTCCTACCAATTATGAGGTTCCAGTCAACTTATGAACTCTGTCCAGAATATGTAAATAGATTAGAAAGCTTATTCATTGAAGAATAAATTAGAAATTCTCAAACGATTGCCCCAATTAATGTTTGGTTTATTCCTCTGTGGGTTTGGCCTTGCTTTCACAATTGAGGCAAACTTAGGGTTAAATTCTTGGGATGTGTTTCATGATGGTTTTAGTAAAGTCATTAACGTTAAAATTGGATTTGCAGGAGTCATCACGGGATTTATCTTACTGCTTGGATGGATTCCTCTTAAACAAGTACCCTTTATAGGAACAATAATCAATATTCTAACAATTGGAAATGTGATCGACCTCACCATGACTTACTTACCATCTCCAGAAGCCTCTTATCTAAAACATTTTTATTTATATTTCGGCACAATTGTTTTTGCAACTGGTGTCGGTATCTACATAGGTTCAGGGCTAGGTCCTGGTCCGAGAGATGGAATCATGACTGGAATATCTAAATTAGGACCGAGTATTAGAGCAACAAGAATTGGGATTGACTTTACTGCGTTCTTAATAGGTGTAATGCTTGGGGGTTCTTATGGATATGGGACTATAGTTATGGTTTTGACCGTAGGGCCAATTGTGCAATATTCATTATCTAAATTTGATAAGGGCGCTATTTTCTCTTTGTAAAAATTCTTGTTAATAAATTAATTTCTGTTCTAGTTTTTTTAAAAAGGATTTTGTCAAAATAAACTAGTCTTCTAACAGCTGAAACTATATCAAATTTATCATCCTCAACAATTAAATCAATCTCAGTTACAGTAATTCCATCTGCCATAAGTGAAAGTATTTTTTGTTCTAAATCAGACATATAGATTCTATTTTTATGTTTTTTCTTACATTTACTTGAACATAAAACATATGTTCCTGATACATTCTTATAAACAGATCTCCCACAGTAGTCACATCTTTGCATTTAAATTCTTATAAACTGTTGTGAACCGTCTATAGATTTGAGTTGCCGTCTTGGTCTTCCTCTAAACTTAACTCGAGAAGCTTGTTCTTGTCCAAGGAAACATCCTTTGTTGAAATCAACAGTAACGTCTAACCACTTAGTCTCATTGGGAAGAAGTCCTTCAGAAATAATTTCGGGCAATGGAAGCTCTAAAATAATAGACATCTCTCTCCAAGGTGTATAATTTCCATGATTATCTGTCTTAGAGAATGTAAAAGTGTCTTCTTCTACTTTTAAGTTTAATTTTGTTTCATCTTCAACAATTTCTAATGAACAGTCGGTTCTTATTTTATAAAATTCAAGAGATTTTTTAATGTTGGTTAGCTCTTCTAGGGATTGATAAATAAATAATTTACTATCTTCTCTCAAGATAACAAACCAGTGTGCTATTTTGCCATCTGGTTTTAGTAAAAAAGATGTTTTATATTTTTCATTTACAGGGTCAATTGATATTAAGGATTCGATAAATTTCACTGCTTCTTCACCATCAATTTTTAATGAATGAGAAGTTTTTATAATATTCATACTTAAATTGTACTTAACCAGTCAAGATTCAATACGATTAGTAAATCTTGAAAAAATGACGCTAACACATACATTCTATCTGTAAATATTAATATCCCGATTGAGATCAAAACTATACCTGAAAATTTTGAAGAATATTTCTGGAATACGACGAAGACTCTACTCCTGAGATTTAGCTTTCCAGATAAAATGGAAATAGTAATAAAAGGTATCGATAGTCCCATAGAAAAACTAACTAGTAATCCAATTCCTCGATTTAAAGTATCAGCATTGGATGTAAGGGTTAACAATGCTCCTAAAACAGGTCCAATACATGGTGTAAATCCAAATGCAAAAGTTAAACCCAGTATAAAATTTTTAAAAGTTGAATATTTTTTTAAATTAACATAATTTGAAGAATAAAAATACTTCATATTCAATGATGGAAATAGCAGTAATGTCCCAAAAAATATAATAATTAAACCACTTACCATACCTAAAGTAGATGAGTTTCTAGTAAAAAAGGAGCCTACAGATGATGCTATTGCGGCCAGGGAAATAAAAACAATAGAGAACCCTAGACAAAATTCAATTGATCCTCTTAACCTGCTTTGTATAGAATTATCAGTTCCAGAGAATATAGTTAAATACCCTGGTACTAGAGGTAAAACGCATGGTGAAAAAAAAGATAGTGCTCCGAATAGAAACGCTAGAAAAATATTAACTTCCATATGTTAAATATATATACAGTTAGGTATTAACAGAAAGATAATACTTGCATGAATTGTTAAATTGACATACATTGCATAGAGGTTTTTTAGCATTGCATATATCTCTTCCAAACTGAACAAAACTCATTGATAGGTATCTCCAGAAAGTTTTAGGAAAAAGTAATTTAAGTTCTTTCTCTGTTTGAATCGGATCATGTCTTTTAGTGCTAAAACCCAAACGGTGTGAAACTCTTAAAACATGAGTATCAACTGCAATAGTTGGCTGGTCGAATGTTTCAGCTAAGAAGACAGAAGCAGTTTTTCTGCCAACCCCTGGTAGTTTAATAAGCTCCTCGATGGTTTTAGGGATTCTTGAATTATATTTATTTACTAAATCTTTTGAAAGAGAATGAATGTTTTTTGATTTAACTTTATAAAATCCTGTTGAGAAAACTAATCGCTCAATATCCTTCAAATTAGCTTCTGAAAGTAACTTTGCATTTGGGTACTCCTTAAACAATCCCTTAGTTGCTTTATTTACATTCTCATCTGTAGTTTGGGCTGAGAGCACAATTGACACCAGTAATTGAAATTGTGATCTAAATTTCAGTATTGTTTTTATATCCGAATATTCTTCACGAAGATATTTTTGAAATTTAGCAGCAAGTTTTTTTATTTCATTGCTCATATATTTATCTTAAACTGTATATTAATCTTCATTAAATTACATGATTAAAAATAAAAAAACATTGGCAATATCTTCATTGATGTTATCGGCATTATTTTTTGGTTCTACGTTTGTTGTTGTCAAAGATTTACTGAATGATTTCTCGCCTCTAAACATTGTATTCATGAGGTATGGACTAGCAGCTATATTATTTCTTTTCACTGGTGGAATACCAAAAAAAGCTAGCTGGAAACCAGGTGTGCTCATGGGTTTTTTTCTGTGGATTGGATATGTAACCCAAACACAAGGATTAGTAACAACTTCAACAATTAACTCTGGAGTAGTTACGGGTTTTTATATTGTGTTAACACCAATATTTTCTAAATTAATAAATCAAACTGAAATAACAAAAAAGAGTTATCTATTTTCATTAACTGGGTTTTTAGGCATTTTTTTGATTGCTAGTAATAGCAGCGAACAGTTGTTTGGAAACCTTTTCACATTAATCTGTGCGACTGGATATGCTCTTCATATAGTTATGGTTGAGAGGTATATTAAGAATCAAAATATTTCTCAGTTAATGTTTATTCAGTCACTTGTTGGTGCAATACTATGTCTTCCTTTTGTAACATTTAGCGAATTTAATTTTAAATTTGAATTTATTCTTCCAATATTATTTTTAGGATTCATAGTTAATTTTGCAGCTTTTTATTTGCAGCTGTTTGGACAAAAAATGATAAATGCTTCAACAGCAGCTTTATTGTTAAGTCTTGAAGCTATTTTTGCTTTAATAATAGGAATATCGTATGCAGGTGAAGTACTGTCAACCCTCAACTGGGCTGGAGTCCTTCTCGTATTACTATCTATTTATCTTGTAGTTAAAGAATAGAATTTTTGGATTGAAGAGAATTCATAAATTTCATTATCAGTCTTAGTAAAAATACTAAAAAGAAAAATATACTAATCAGAAAAACTAATAATCGTGGGCCTTCAGTGATTGGAATAACACATGTTGAAAGATTAGAACATAACCCAAATCCATCTCCTCCAGTCGCAATGTCGTAAACAATTAGAAGTGGATATGCAAGTATCAGAATCAATGAAAAAAGTATTAAAAAAACTATTGTTCGTAATAAAAACATACTTTTTTTATTTTAATATAGTTACATAAATGAAAGTTAAATTAATAAGTTATTCTAAACCAACAGATGAATTCTATTCAGAAGGAATTGTTGATGCTCAAGAATTAGTTGCTTTCTGTGCAAGAGTGTCTAACCCCTCTAACCAACTTAATACAGAAACTAGTGAAATGCTTATTAACTATTTGATTAAAAATGCTCACTGGTCTCCTCTTGAAATGGTAAGTGCATGTTTAGAGATAGAAACAACAAGAGATATCGCTAGACAGATTCTGCGACACAGGTCTTTCAGTTTTCAAGAATTTAGCCAGAGATATGCAAACCCAGTCAAAGACTTGGAATTTCAAATCCGTGAAGCTCGTTTACAAGATAAAAAAAATCGTCAAAACTCGGTTGAAACTGAAGATGTTGAAATTATCGAAAAGTGGAACACACTTCAAGAAGAAGTTATTGAAGTGTCAAAAAAAGCATACAACTGGGCAATTGAATCGGGAATAGCAAAAGAACAAGCTAGATCTGTTTTGCCTGAGGGGAATACTGTTAGCAGGCTTTATATGAATGGTACTCTTAGAAGCTGGATACATTACATCCAACTGAGGGCAGCAAATGGTACTCAAAAGGAACACATGGAAATTGCCATAGCCTGTGCTGAGGTCATAAATATTATTTTTCCAATGGGAAAAAACCTTAATTAAGAATCTAATTTATATTTAAAAATAAGATATTCTTCTGTAACTTCAAACTCTGAATCTGAAATTATCATATAGTCTTGATAATCTTTTTCAGCCTGGTTTATAAATGCTAATCTTTCATCTCCTCCAATAGGAGGCATTGGACGGTTTTTGACTGCATCAGCTCTTTCCTTAAAACGTTTTTGAAATTCTTCAATACTAAATGTCATGATTTAATGATAATTAGTTTGCTAGTAATGTGTTAATTTCATTTCTAAGTTCTGTAGTTTTTTTAACTTTTATATTTTTTAGTTCTAAAAGTTTCACACCAGTATCATTATTAACTTCTAGTTCCACTTTTGAACGCCCTGGATGTTTTTCAAGTAACTCTTTTAATAAAATTAAGTTGTTTTTATCCATTATTTCTTCTTGTACCGAGATTTTTAAAGGTGTTGTGTCTAAATCGGTTAAAAGTTTAGAAGGCTCAATAAGTTCAAAGTCTCTAGCACGTATAGTGTTTTCAACTCCGCCTACATAGGTTCCGGATACTTTTAAATAAAGTTCTCCATCCAGTTGGGTATTATATACATCAACTAGCTTGTTAAATACAAGAACGCCAACCGAGCCGGTCGATTCCTGTAAGTCGAATTGAATCCAAGCATTTCCTCTTCGAGATACACGTTTTTGTACATTCGAAACTAAACCTGTAATTGCTACATTTACTTCTTCATCTTCTTCTAAATCAATTAATTCAATAACTGAATGCGTAGATTCTGATCTAAAAATTTCACCATATCCTTCGAGTGGGTCCTCACTTACAAAAAAACCAAGCATTTCTCTTTCTCTATCTAGAAACTCTTTTTTCTCCCACTCAATATTTTTTACAGAAGTTAAATCTGAAGTTTGATCGTCGAATTCAAATAAAGAGGTCTGCGATGTATTTTTTTCTTTCTTCAGCTCTTTTGCATCTTCGATAAGGTCAGTAATTGATTCAAACAATCCCCTTCTAGGGAAACCAAACTGATCAAAAGCTCCACCTTGTATCATGGCTTCTACACCCCTTTTGTTAAGTGATCTAGAGTCTGTACGAGCAAGAAAATCTTGAACAGTTTCGTAGTTACCATTTTTTCGCTCATGGACTATTTTTTCTGCAGTAATGTCTCCGACATTTCGGATAGCAGAAAGGCCGAATAGTATTTCTCCATTTGCTACTGAGAAATCTTCGATACTCAAATTGATATCAGGAGTTTTTACATTAACACCTAATTCTCTAGCTTCTGCTAGAAAAATAGCTGTTCTTTCCTTATCTCTTTTGACAGCTGTAAGACATGCAGACAGATATTCAGCTGGATAATTTGCCTTCAAGTAGGCTGTTTGGTAAGCAAGTAAAGCATACGGGACAGAGTGGCTTTTGTTGAATCCGTATCCAGCAAAAAAAGCAATCTGGTCAAATAACTCAATAGAAAATTGTTCTGAATATCCATTTTCTAATGCACCACTGGTAAATTTCTTTCTTTGTTTCTCCATGACCTTTGGAATTTTTTTACCCATAGCTTTTCTAAGATCATCAGCTTCATCTAGCTGAAATCCTGATATTCTTTGAGCTATTTGCATCACCTGTTCTTGATAAAGAATTACACCGTAAGTTTCTTCCAAAATTTCTTTTAAATCTTCATGTAGGAATTCAATCTGTTTTTTACCATTTGCTCTTTCTGCGAATTCAATATGCATATTTGCTCCAAGGGGGCCCGGACGGATTAGAGCAACTAATGCAACTATATCCTCAAATCTCTTAGGTTTTAAGTTTCTGGCTGTAGCTTGTGCAACTCTGCTTTCTAGCTGAAAGACTCCGGTCATTTTGCCTGAAGAAAATAATTCAAATGTTTTCTGATCATTAAGAGCGACTTCATCAATATTGAACGACGTATTATTTATTAACTCAATTGTTCTATCAATTATCGATAGATTCCTAAGTCCTAAAAAATCCATCTTTAATAAGCCTAACTGCTCAACAGTATGCATTTCGTACTGAGTTACTAGTTCAGCATCCTTTCCCTTTTTTTGCACAGGGAGAAAGTTTGTAATTACTTCTGGTGAAATAACAACTGCAGCCGCATGAATACCGTCTTGACGCTTCAAACCTTCAAGACCAAGCGCGATATCGATTATTTTTTTAACTTCTTCGTCATTTTTATATAGATTTCGCAACTCTGCAGATGCAGAGTAAAATTCTTTACTATATCCGCTCTCGTTTTCTTCATCTAAAGCAAGGCATTCTGAGAGAGTTGCTGTATTTCCTAATATCATGGGTGGCATAAGCTTTGCTACTTTATCTCCAGCTGAAAATGGAAGTCCGAGAACTCTAGAAGCATCTCTGATTGCCTGTTTAGCTTTTATAGTTGCGAAGGTCACAATATGCGCTACTTTATCTTCTCCATACTTATCTACAACGTAATCTATAACATCATTTCTATACCTCTCGTCAAAATCCATATCTATATCGGGAAGTTCTTTACGTCCTTTATTTAAGAACCTTTCAAAAAGTAATCCATACTTTAGAGGCTCAATGCCAGTTATCCCTAAACAGTATGAAACTATAGAACCTGCGGCAGACCCTCTTCCAGCACCAGTTCTAATTTTATTTTTTTTCGCGTAACTAATTAAATCTCCAACTATTAAGAAATAGGAGGCAAACCCCATTGTATTTATAACTTCGAGTTCATATTCAATTCTTTCTGTTATTTCATCTGTTAATTCTTTATATACTGACTCTGCACCTTCGTATACCAATTTTTTAAGATATTCTTCTGCTGTTAGTTTTGGAATATTAACTGGAAAAGCAGGTAAATAGTACTGACCAGTTTTAAATTTATATTCCACCCTGTCAGCAATTTTTACTGTATTGTCACATGCATCTGGGTACACATCGTGAGGAAATAGCTCTCTCATCTCTTCAGAAGACTTTACATAATAACCGTTCCCTTGAAACTTAAACCTTGATTCATCATCAATTGTTGCATTAGTCTGCACACATAATAATGCATCGTGGGCAGATGAATCATCGGGATGTACATAGTGCGAATCATTTGTAGCTATTAAAGGGGCTGATAATTCCTTGGATATTTTAAGTAGGTCAGGAAGTATTAATTCCTGTTGTTTTATACCATGGTTGTGTAACTCAATAAAAAAGTTTTTATCCCCAAAAATTTCTTGATACAAGGCAGCTTTATTGAGAGCATTTTCATAGCTTCTTTGTCCTTGTGAATTTCCTTCTTCAGTAGAGCCATCTGGTGCTAAAAGTTGGGCTATTTCACCACCTAAACAGCCTGATAATGCCATTATTCCTTTTGAATGCTCCCTCATCAATTCATAATCTAGTCTTGGTTTGTAATAGTAACCCTCTGTATAAGCTTTACTGGCGAGCTTGACTAAATTCCAATATCCTTCTGTATTTTCAGCTAATAGTGTTAAGTGATATCTTTTATTCTTATCTCTATCAGGACGATCAAACCTAGATCCAGTGGTGACGTATGCTTCATATCCAATAATTGGATTTACACCATTTTTAATTGCAAGATTATAAAACTCTAACGCTCCGTAAAGGTTTCCATGATCAGTAATTGCAGCTCCAGGTTGGCCAAGTTCCTTTACGCGATTTATATAAGTTTGAATTTTAGCAGCACCATCAAGCATTGAATACTCTGTATGGGCATGTAGGTGTACAAAAGATTTACTCATAAAAACATAATAAAAGTATTTTTCAAAAATTACACATCTAAGACTTGATTAAAAAATGATGGTGGTTCGGTGCTAAATGCAAAGATTTCATTTTCAAACTCGAATTGTAAAAAAGTAGAATGAAGAGCTATGGCATTATGAGGAATATCATTATTTTTAGATGATCCATAAAGTTCGTCATTTAGAACTGGTGTCTTCATATATTCCATATGTGCTCTAATTTGATGATTTCTACCGGTCACGAGCTCCAACTCTAATTTTGAAATGTTTAAATCGACTGAATAGTCAATTATTTCATATTTTGTTATAGATTCTCGACCAGTTCTATCAACAGCCCTTTTACTTCTGTTTTGTTTTGATCTGCTGAGTGGAACTTGTATTAAACCAGAATCAAATGGTAAAGTTCCCTGAACTAACGCTGTATAAATCTTTTTAATTTCTCTAGTTTTAAATTTCTCTTTAAAGATTTTAAAAATTTCCTCTTTTAGTGGGCAGAGTAGAAGACCGGACGTGACTTTGTCCAGTCTGTGGACAATACCTTCTCTTTTGGGTTCTCCCCAAGTAAGGACATCTGGATAAAGCTCGACTAGGTAGTCTCTTAATGTAGACTCTTCTGAGTTAGCAGTAGGGTGAGTAAGTAAGCCATTTGGTTTGTTGAAAATAATAAAATTTTCATTTTTATGAACGATTTCTATATTATCGATTTTTGAACTCCATGAGTAGTAAGGATACAATGCCAATAGTTATCAGTGAGTCAGCAATATTAAAACTAGGTATAAACAAAAGCTCTATAAAGTCAGTTACCTTTCCCCCATCACCTGTTAATAAACTCCAACCTCTTTCAGAAAGATTTCCAAGTGCACCACCTAAAATTAAAATGAAAGAGTAAAACTCGATGGAATTTTTTTCAATATCATTAATTTGATAAATTAGCCAACCTAAAACTAAAAGCGATATTAAATATGTTGTATTTGTGTAGTCACTTAAAAAACCAAAAGCTATTCCTGTATTGTAGGTTAAGTCAATTGTCAGGAAGTTTTCTACGACAACAAATTCTTGAATATTATTGTTCCTAATAAAGTACTTAACCAAATTATCAATTACAGCTAAGAAAGTTGCTATAAAAACTGGATATAAATATTTATTAAGAGTCAATTAAGAGAGCGCAATCTTTACAAGTTGCTGAGTACGGCAAAGCTTCAAGCCTTGCAACTGGAATTGATTCACCACAATTTTCACAAATACCATATTTTTTCTTTTTGATTAAAAATAAAGCATGCTCAACCTGATTTAATAAGTACTTGGTGTTTTCATCTAGAGTTAATTCTTTTTCTAACTCAAAGGCCATAGAACCACCATCAGCTTCTGATGGGTCAGGACTTCTCTCGGCTGATCCCTCTGATAGTCTTACTTTTTGACGTTCTTCTTGATGTCTTTCAAGTAAGCCTGATAGATTCTCACGTTCTAACTCAAGTTTTTTCTTAAATTTATTAACTGTATTTTGTGATAATTTTCTTGCCATTTTTTATTCCTATTAATTTAAATAGCTTAGTAAATTTCTACAAAAAGGTAAGTATTTTATTATTATTTAAATATTCTTTATATCACGTATATTTATTCTAAAAAGCTTTAAAATTTTAAAGATATGTTCAAAAGAATCAATAATAATATTAATCTCGCTTCACAAGAGCAAGATATTTCAACATATTGGGATAAAATAAATGCTTTTGACAATTCAATGCTTAAAAGAAAAGATCAGAAGATATTCAGATTCTATGATGGTCCGCCGTTCCCTACTGGAAGCCCCCATTACGGCAATTTACTAGCAGGTGTAATAAAAGATATAGTCCCACGATATTGGACAATGCGTGGATACTATGTTGAAAGAAGATTTGGTTGGGATGTACATGGGCTACCAATAGAGATGGAAGTCCAAAAACAACTAGGATTAGATGATCCGCAACAGATAAATGAATTTGGTATTGGAAAGTTTAATGAAGCATGTAGAAGTCAGGTTCAAACAAATACTGAAAATTGGGAGCGTGTAACAAGAAAAATTGGAAGATGGGTGGATTTTGAAAATGATTACAAAACAATGGACATTGATTTTATGGAAAGTGTTTGGTGGGTATTTAAAAATCTTTGGGAAAATGATTTAATTTATAAAGACTATAAAGTACTCCCTTATTCTTGGTCTGCTGCGACTCCCCTTTCAAATTTTGAAGCAAATATGGACTATAGAGATGTTGAAGATCCATCTATATTTTTTACCTTAAAAGCAAGGAATGACTATAACGAGATAAAGAAAAATGATAACTTTCTAGTCTGGACAACAACACCCTGGTGCATACCTGGAAACCTTGCGATTGCAGTTGGAAAAGATATAAATTATATCCGAATCAGGATAGATAAAGAATACTATTGGATTGCAGAAGAACTTGTTGATGAGTTGGGTGATTATGAATTTACTGAAGTAGGTAAATCCCTTGGTTCTGAATTAATTGGAGGTGAATATATTCCTGCCTACTCAGAGTTTGAAGATGAATATTCAAATGGCGCATTTAGAATTATACACAGTGATGACACAAATACTTTGGCTGGCTCTGGCCTAGTGTCTCAGGCTCCTGCGTACGGTGAAAGTGACTTCTATGCATTAAAAAATGCAGGTATTGAAGTGATAGTTGATCCAGTAACTTTATCGGGGAAATTTGATAATTCCGTACTAGGTATAGAGGGTATGAATGTTAAAGAAGCTGACAAAATAATTATGAATCAACTTAAAGACAGGGGTTCATTATTTAGTCAGAAAACTGAGATGCATTCTTATCCATTTTGCTGGAGGACTGGAACTCCATTAATTTATAAAGCAATTCCAACCTGGTTCGTTAGGGTTGAAAAAATAAGAGAACGTATGGTTGAGTTGAACAAAGAGACCCACTGGGTACCAGGTTTCATTGGTGAAAAAAGATTTTCTAATTGGCTAGAAAATGCAAGAGATTGGGCAATCAGCAGGAATCGCTATTGGGGAAGCTGTATACCTGTTTGGATAAATATTGAAGACCCTTCTGATCAGATTTGCATAGGATCCATAGAGGAACTTGAGGAGTTAAGCGGTGTTAAGGTCGATGATCTTCACAAGCATTACCTAGATGATGTTGTAATAGAAGTTAATGGTAACAAATATACAAGAACTAGTGAAGTTCTTGACTGCTGGTTTGAATCAGGATCAATGCCATATGGTCAACAACACTACCCTTTCGAGAATAAAGAAAATTTTCTAGATGGTTTTCCTGCAGACTTTATTGCCGAAGGACTTGATCAAACAAGAGGATGGTTCTATACACTTACAATTTTATCTGTTGCTTTATTCGACTCAGTAGCATTTAAAAATTGTATAACTACTGGAATGATTTTGGCTGAAGATGGTCGAAAAATGAGTAAAAGTCTTAAAAATTATCCTGACCCCGAAGAATTATTAAATAGTTATGGGGGTGATAGTTTGAGAGCATATCTTATAAATTCTCCAGTTGTTAGAGGAGAGCCTTTGAAATTTTCTGAAGAAGGTGTTCAACTTGTTACTAGAAATGTAATCCTTCCTCTGTGGAACAGCTATACTTTTTTCTCTAACTACGCGAATGCTGATCAAATTACAATGGATGAATTGAGTAAAGCAGATCCCGTTGAGGAACGTTCATTGATGGATCAGTGGATTATTTCGACTCTTCAATCGCTTATTAAAACTGTAAACGAAAAAATGGAGAATTATTACCTTTATGAAGTAGTCCCACCATTGATAAACTTTATTGATGAATTAACCAACTGGTATGTCAGATCAAATAGAAAAAGATTTTGGAAAGAAAAAGGTGTAGATGATAAGGACAAAATTAACGCCTTTAAAACATTACATGAAGTGTTACTTGAATTTTCAAAAACAATGGCCCCTGTGTTGCCATTTATATGTGAAGAGATTTATCAGGGATTAGTAGAAGAAGAGAATACAAGCATACATTATGAAAACTACCCAGTAGCTAATGAAAATTTAATTAACAAAGATCTAGAAAATGAAATCTTGATCGCTAAAAATATTATTAAAGCTTCAAGAAATATTAGACTTAAAGTTGAAATACCTAATAAGCAGCCACTTAATAACCTCAGTATCATTACAGCAGATGTTGAACTGCAGAGGCAAATAAGAAACGTTGAGCAATTAATACTTAATGAGCTGAATGTTAAGAAAATCATATTTGAGGAGAATGTCTCCGAATGGATTAAATATGATTGCAAGCCAAACTATCAAGTGCTAGGTCCAAAGCTAGGAAAAAAAATAAATGAACTTAAGAAAGAATTAAATACAAAAAGCCAAGATGATGTAACAGATTTAATAGAAAAAGGTTTCTTTTTATTTCACGGAGAAAAGATTTCTGTGGATGATTTAGATTTACAATTAGTTGCTGTAAATGAAATAGACAACCAGGATATTGTTGGAGATTATCTGATTTCACTCAATACTAATGTTGATAATGAACTTCTGGAAGAAAGGTTATCTAGAGAAGTTGTTTCTCTTGTACAGAAAAAGAGAAAAGATTCTGGTTACGATATTACCGATCGTATATCAACAATCGTATATTCAAGAGATAAACTTCTACTCTCAGCAATCCAAAAACACAAAAAATATATAATGAATGAAACATTGTCACTAGATTTTAAGGCAATTGACGAGCCTGGTTCAGAAAGTTTATTAGATTATTCTCTAACAATCGAATTGAGTAAGTCCTAACAAACTGCTCTAAGTAAATACGGTTCTATAATATTCACTCCAAATATTAAAACAAGAGGTGAAAGATCTAATCCACCCATACCTATTCTTAAAGTGGGAATTCTTGAACGAATTGGCTCTAATATTCTTGTAAAAGCTTTATCTAGGATAGACTTGACCTGACCGATTGGATGTTCTGGTGAAACTTGAACCCAGCTTAATATAATCCATGCAAATAAAGCATATGAAAAAAAACGAAAAAAAAGTAAAAGTAAGCTACACATTAATTCTATAAAGACCGAGGTTCTGAAGTCTCTCCCTTTCACTGGAAGGAAGGGATGATGAATCAGGAAGTATGAGATAAACACCGTCTTTATTTATAGATCTAATTTTTGCATCACTAATAAAAGCCATTCCAGTTACAAAATCAATAATTCTTCTTCGGTCAACCTGATCTGTTATATCCCTAATATCCATAGCTACTATAAAATCTTCTTTAACTACCGTTCCAAGATTGTGGATATCGTTAAACGACTTTAGAACTTTGATTTCAACTTCATCTTTTGGATTATGAATTTTGACATCACCCACCCTCTCATCATTAGAGAATAGGTTATCAGATGAAGGTCTCACAGTCTTGTTTTGTGGAATTGTGTCATTCACATCAAAATGCTGTGGTTGCTTTAATCCGATTGCTATTAAGAATTTTTCTAACATTATTTAAATATTTTACTACCTATACGAACTATTGTAGCACCGTAATCTAATGCTATTTCATAATCATCAGACATACCCATAGAAAGCTGTCCGCCATAACCCTTGAAGTTATTTTTCAGATTTATATTTATATTTTGCATTTTAGAAAATATTTTTTTTCTGTCAGATTCGACATTTGGTATGCACATTATCCCTGAAGGAATTAAATTTATTTTTTTTGAATAATTCATAAATTTTTCTAAATCTTCTTCGATTAAGCCACTTTTATTTTTATCATTGTCAATATTTATTTGAATGAATAAGTCTTCACCTTGATATTTATCAGAAATAATGTCTAACTCTTTTTTTCTATATATTGAATGTATACCATTACAATTTTTTAGTATTTGTGGTAATTTTCTAGATTGTATTGGGGCTATAAAATGAAAGCTCTGCTTTGGGAATTCTTCAACGTGCATATTAAGTTCTTCTAATCTGTTTTCAGCTAAATCATTTATACCAAAATCTATAACTTTCTTTATATCTTCTATTTTCTGATTCTTCACAACCGCCAAAAGTTTGCAATTATAACCTTCTAGTTTTTTATGAATTGTTTCTAAATTTTTTATATCCATATAAACGATATCTGTCTTTCTTTACTTTTACTTTCTCTATATGAAAAATACTCATCGCTACATACAGTACAAATTTCAGATATTTCTATTTCTATTTTCTTTTCCTCACAATAATCTTTGATACTTTTTGAAAGATTCAGATAAAGTTTATTATTTTTAGTCTCTATGTAATCTGGAAAAATATTAGCTACATCCTTTTTGACTTCATAGCAGCAACTTTTAGCATGCGGTCCAATTGAAACTTTTGTATTAACACCTGACAATTTGTTTAGTGCTTCCTGAAATATATTGCTAAATAAACCTCTCCAACCTATGTGTATTGCGGCAATTGATTTGTGATCGGTGACTAAAACTGGCATACAGTCAGCAGTTTTCACAGCTAGTATTAGTTTTTTTTCACTCGTTAAAATTCCGTCAGAATTATATTTACCTTCAGTTGAGACTTCTAAGACTTCATTACTATGAGTCTGATTCATTTTAGCAACATTAAGGAGCGCTGCCTTCTCAGAATAGACACTCCTTATGATGTTACTTAAATCAACTCCGTCATTTTTGTTACTAAAATAACTATTCTCTAATAGTGAAGATTTGATCATCCCTTAATGAAGTCAGGAAGACCGTCACCCCCAGAATCTTGACTGTCATCAAAATCTTTAGGCTTTCTTGTTGGTCTAGGACCAAATCCAGCAGCAACTACGGTTACTTCTACTGCATCACCTAAAGTTTCATCGACTGTGTGTCCAAAAATGATCTCTGCATTATCATCTGCACGTTCAGTAATGACTCTTGCAGCTTCATTAACCTCCTGTAGCTTCAAGTCTTCAGAACCAGCAATTGTAATTAAGACACCCTCTGCACCATCCATATTTGCCTCAAGTAAAGGGGAAGATATAGCAGCTTGCGCAGCATTTGGAGCTCTTTGCTCACCGGTAGATCTACCGATGCCAAGTACAGCATTTCCAGCATCTTTAAGTATTGTTTTAACATCCGCAAAGTCAACATTAATAACCCCTGGATTTGTTATCAATCCAGTTATTCCTTTGACACCGTTTGCCAGAATTTCATCAGACTTTATATAGGCTTCACTTACCTTTATATCTTTGTCACTTATTTGGAGCAATCTGTCATTAGGAATAACGATTAAGGTATCAACTACATCTCTTAATGCCTGTATTCCTTCTTCTGCCTGTACAGATCTTCTCCTGCCTTCAAATCCAAAAGGTCTAGTTACTACACCTACAGTGAGGGCCCCAAGTTCATGTGCGATATGTGCAATAACCGGGGATGCACCTGTACCAGTTCCACCACCTTCGCCAGCAGCTATAAATACCATATCCGATCCTTTTAAAGCTTCTACAATTAGTTCTTCAGAATCAATAGCAGCTTGTCTACCTACTTCTGGATTTGCACCAGCACCAAGCCCTCTTGTAGATTTTCTTCCAAGGTCTAATTTCATATCAGCTTTTGAACCAAGCAAACTTTGTGCATCAGTATTACATGCAACAAAGTCAACGCCACCAATATTCATTTTCATCATTCGGTTAACAGCGTTTGTACCGCCGCCACCAATACCCATAACTTTAATCACAGCTGTATAATTTTTAGGTTTCATATTTAAATTAACTCCTTTTTGATTAGTCTCAGTCTTTGTTTTTTTCATTTAAATCCTTTATTTAAAAAAAGAATATCACCTATAAAGAGCTAAACAAATAAATATTTAATATTTTATCTATATCTATACTTTAGGTTTAGATTATGTACAATTCTCTACTGTGGTTTCAGAGTTAATAAATCTTACAGTACCACTGCAAAAATTCTCTTCTAGGTATGTTCCCAAAATTGACCCTTTTCTTCCAAGGTCAATTGCAGGACCGAGTTCATACCTACCCAAATAGTAAAACGCAACAAATTGGTTACCATCAAATTGAATTTTGAGTTCGTTTTTTATATATTTGTACTTATCAAGAGTTTTAAAAAATGAAATCAGTTCTCCCCTAAATCCTTCTTCAACTGGTCCGTTTGTGATTACCAAAACAGGAAGGTTGTTCTCTTCGCCCTCGGTTTTGACTACATAATTATTTTCATAAAGTATCTGCATATTCTTGAGGGAAGACCTATTGTCATCTATCGTTACCAGCTGTTGGTAAAGTTCTGAAGATACTACTAGCTTATTTGGTAAATTTTTAGTTATAGTAAGTTTTTTAATAACTGGATTATCTGTATATATCTGTTCAAATGAATTTTCATCAATGTACCATATGGATTTTCCATAAAGATTATTTAGACTCTGGAGATTGGAGCTTAGATCTATATTGTTAGTAATTTCATTTATTCTATATTTTTGTGAAGTGGTATTCATAACAACAAGCAAAAGTATCAAACACGAAAGGGAGAATATTAAAAAAGTTTTGAATATTACTATTTGGTTATTTATATATTCATTCACGGTTACTTAAAATCACCTAAAAATATAATTTCTTCCTCTAACTCAATTTGATAATTCTCTAGTATCACATCTTTGGTGTGTTTTACTAAATCATATAGAGACTGAGCCTTTGAATTTTTGTCTGCAACAAAGAAATTAGCGTGTTTTTCGCTAACTTTTACTCCTCCTATAGTGTGTCCTTTTAATCCTGCTTTTTCAATTAAGTAACCAGCTGAGTTCTCTTTTGGGTTTTTAAATACACTACCTGCGTTATAAATTGCTGGTGGTTGTGTTAATTTTCTTTGCTGTAAGTATTTAATTATATTTTGTTGAATCTCAATAGAATTTCCTTCTTTAATTTCCAAATCTACAGAAATTACCATTTTTTTATCTAAATTATTTGATGATCTGTATGAAAAATTGAAATACTCTTTGTTATATGTTTCAAACTTTTCAGTTTCGAAGTTGAATAGATTTACTGCTTTTATATGTTGTGAAAACTCATACCCGTAGGCACCAGCATTCATGCGTACAGCACCTCCAACAGAACCAGGTATCCCAATTAACCATTCAAAATTAGCTAAAGATTTATCTTTTGAATACCTTGCAATATCAGGAAGAAAAGTTGCCGCACCAACTTTTAATAATCCAGTGATTTTATCTAGTTCAATAAAATCAAAGTTGGGTTTAATGATAGTACCTGAATATCCCTCGTCTGAAAATACAATATTGGACCCCTTACCAATAACTACCAGTTGTTCTAGGTTAATTTGGCTAAAGTCAATTCTTTTAAGACTCTCTTTGGAGTCAATTTCATAAAAATTAGAACAGTTTCCACCGAATTTGTATGTCGTTACGTCGGATAATCTAACTTTATTTAATATCATCTAAATATTTTAGTATCTGTGGACCTAATAGAGTAATGTCTCCAGCTCCAATTGTGAGAATCGTATCTCCTTCTTTTACTCGGCTAGACAAATAATTTGGAACTGCCCTCATTGATTTTAAATATTTTATATTATCTCCTTCTAGAGTTCTACTTGTCACACCAGGTATTGGCTTTTCCCCAGAAGGATAAATGTCGACAACAATTGACTCTTGTGCCTTTTGGAGAGATTCTTTAAATTTTTGCTGGTGGAGTTTAGTTCTTGTGTATCTATGTGGCTGGAAAACAACGAACAACTTACCTGTAACGTGATTCTTGAGTGCTTCTATTGTTGAGTCTATCTCTGTAGGGTGGTGGCCATAATCATCGTAAACATTGACTCCATTTACGGAACCTAAATATTCAGCTCTTCTTTTAACGCCGGGAAAATGCTTTATAGCATTAAGTGAATCCTGAATAGAGATACCATTAAGGAGTGCTAAATATACTGCACCTACAATATTTGAGATGAAATGATCACCAATCATATGTGTTTCAATGTTGTATTCAGTATTTTCATGAATAATTTTTTTACTGTCTTTTATAACAATATCTGAAGAATCTGACGAGGAGTAATTGTATACATCTTTTGCTAGATTCATTTTTTTTAATTCTGTATTGTCGAAGTTTAAAACAATACTTCTTTTTGAATTATTAATTACATTTTTAAATGCATCTACTAGTTTTTCGTAAGTTTGATAAAAATCTAAGTGATCTTCGTCAATGTTAGTTACAACTAAGTCTTGAATCAGTATATTTTCAAAAGTATTGAATGCTTCGTCTGCCTCTAGAATAAGAACTTCATCATTCTTCCCATAGTGTCCCCCGATACCGTTAAATGAGGTTGAGCCCCCATAAATATAGGACACATCTTTATTGTTGTAGTGAAATATATGAGAAAGAATTGCAGTAGTTGAGGTTTTTCCATGAGTACCTGTGACTCCTATAATGTATTTATTTTTTGACAAATTTTCCAAATACTTTGGCCTTGATATAATATTGTCGTTTTGAATATGTGGACCAAGATTAGTTTTAGAGACATCAAAGGCAGTTGAAAAAACATATAGAGTATCATTGTGATAATTAATATCTTCAAGGTTGAAGTCAATTACTATCCCCTCTTGTTGTAAAGCATTAGTAACATAAGATTTACGTTGGTCATACCCTTTTACTTCTATACCTGATTGAGATATGTATTTAGCAATAGAACTCATGCCAGTTCCACCTATACCTAGTATGTAAACCTTTTTAAAATTTTCCATTTTCACCTAGAGTAATCAGATTAAATATATCTTCATTACCTACTTTTATACTTGGTGAATGAAAGTTTTCATTCAGGTATTTATTTTTGTATAGACAAACGTCCTGCAATATTGCACAAAACTCTGCGTAATCATGTGCGATTACTGCAATTTTATTTTTTTTTAGATATTCGGCATTTAATAGTTGGTGACTTGATGTTGTGCCAAATTTATAAGGAATCAATAACTGTGGAATAGACAAATATGCAGCTTCGAGGATTCCACCACCAGCACGAGAAATCTGGAAATCTATATTTTTATAATAGGAGTCCATATCATCAATAAATTCATACTGCTTATAATTAACTAAATCAAATCTGTGCTTAACATTTTTATTTGGGCCTGTAATGTGTACGAAATTGACTTTTTTATCTTTAAAGTTTTCTAAAAACTTGAAAAGGTACTGATTTATTTCATCTGACCCTTGACTTCCTCCTTGAATCCCGATTGTAAAGGTATCCGTGTTCTTTTTATATTTGTCCTTTGTGGGCTTAATATTCAAAATTGGACCAGTATGTATTATATTTTTTTTTCTAATATTCTTTGTGTCAGGGAATGATGTAACTACCTTGCTTGGAAAATATGAAGCTACCTTGTTACCCAAGCCAGCATATTGGTTCTGTTCCTGAATAAATAATCTTGATTTAATCAATAAACTTATCAGTGCTGCATAAGGAGCTACATATGCGCCAGTAGTCACTATTGTTTTAATATTTTTTGATTTTAATTCAAAATAAAGCTCACGTAATGTGGAGATAAATTGTTTTGTACTTTTTAGGTATTCCAAAATACCTTCAGATGATACGTAAAAACTTTTGGTGATTACATCGATATCAATATCTTCAAAGTATTTGGCACCCCTTAAATCAGTTACAATATAGATGTTTTTGCTGCTTAATCCGGAGCTCAACAGACTTTCTATTAAATTTTTTGCAGGTAAAACATGACCTCCTGTTCCAACGCAAAAGAAACAGTATCTATTGTCCATGATTAGAAGTTTCATTATGAGCAAATGAAAGCCCTATAAATATTGCTACCATAGCCGTTCCTCCATAAGAAATAAAGGGTAATACTATACCTGTTATTGGAAGTAGCCCCACAGCCCCTCCAAGATTAAGAATAGTCTGAATTCCAACCCAAGTTGCTACTCCAGCCAGAATCAGTTTTTTAAAATGATCTTCTGTTGTTAAAGCCATTCCGTAAAATGATATTATCAATATTAAAAAAACAAGTGTTAAAACTAAAATTCCAATAAAACCATATTCTTCACCTGTAATAGAAACTATAAAATCTGTATAAGCGTTAGGTAACATCCCCCACCGAGCTCTAGACGTTCCAGGACCTAATCCTGTTAACCCACCTGAGCTTATGGCTATCCAGCTCTGGTTTAGCTGGAAGCAATCACCGAGTAAATCAAATCCGTCCTGACATTTACCTGTTAAAAAAGTTTCTATTCTCTGCCGCCTGTAATCAGATGCATTTGCAAATAAATAGAGTGGGAATACGGAAAGTGAAAGAAGTATCGCCGGATATCTCATTTTTATATCTGAAAAAACTATTTGAATAAAAAATATGCCAAGAATGGTAAGTGTTGTCCCATAATCAGGTTCCAAATAGATTAAAAAACAACATACTAAAGGCAGGAGTACTGCTCTTTGTAAGTAGTATCTTTGTGATTTATCAGAATTTATTTCAGATAACTTATGGGCAACCCAAAGAATAATTATTGGCTTGGCGTATTCACTGGGTTGAAAATAAACAGGTCCTAAGTCAATCCACCTTCTGCTTCCCCCGCGAACTACTCCATAAGCAAGTACAAGAAATAACGAAATTGTTATTCCTACAATAAGAATATTCGAAAATTTTAAAATGAACTTATAAGATAAACTCTTACCTAGGTTAAATAGAATAATCCCTATTACTAATGATGCCAGATGCCTTTTTATAAAATAGAAATTGTCCCCAAATTGATTTAGGCCCTGTACGGATGAAGCTGATATTTGCAGCAATAAACCAAAAGTAACTAAAAAAGTAACGGCATATATATTAAGTTTTTTAAAAAATATATTGCTGATATTAATCATTCTTTAAATCCATGCTTGTAATTAAATCTTTAAAATAGTTTCCTCTCTCTTCGTAGTTCTTGAAATCGTTGAAACTTGCTCCTCCGCAGGAAAATAGAATTACTTGATTACATGAAATTAATGATTCAAGCTTCTCTTTTAAATCTAAAATGCTATCTATGTATATAACCTCAGCACTGTGCGCACTAAGCTTAACATTCATTGAATGAGGAATAATTATTTTTTTAAAAGATGGATCAATATCTAAGCTGTTTTCAGATGTTTCCTTGGTTATCCCATGTAATATCAATACTCCTTCAACCTCATCTTGTGAGAATAACTTTGTTGCTTGGCTTACTGCATGATAATTTGTAGCTTTTGAATCATTAATAAATGTCACATTTTGCTTGTCTAACTTTTTAAACTCTTCCAACCTATGGGGATAGTTAATTTCATTAACTTTGATATACTCGCAAAAAAGATTATAGAGATCTTGGCCTCCAATGATTTTAATACTCTCCCCTAAAGCAATCAGTAGTTCTGGGTGTATTTTTGAACTAGTCAATTTATGCAAAGGTGAGGTAATAGGTAAATTAGATTTGATAACATCATTATTGGAACCAATTACCTTTCTTTCACCTTTTAAAGTGTCAAGGAAGCTCAATATTTTTATCTTGCTGGATGAATAGTTCGTAAATGTTTTATGCCAGTCAATATGATCAGAATAAATATTTAAAATAATAGCTAGGTCTAAATTTAGCTTGGAAGTGTAGTGAAGTTGATAACTTGAAAGTTCTAAAATTACGTAATCATAAATGTTTTCAGATATTTCTAATGGTGAGACTCCTACGTTCCCAGCAGTATGATTTTGAATATTGTTTAGATTAAGAAACTTAGATAGTTCTTTTACAAATGTAGTTTTTCCATTTGTGCCTGTTACTCCAATTATGTTTCCCTTGTAATATGATGCAAAAAGATCGATGTCCGTTTTAATTGGTATATTTTTAGACAAAAACTTTTCAACTAAAGGATTATCAGGGCTTATTCCAGGTGATATTATTACTTCATATATATTATTGAAATCTTCATCTTTGAAAATTAGAGTTTCCTTTACTTCTGATAAGTTTTCTGGAATGTCATCATGAATTAAATAGTCAATTTCTTTCTTTATGAGGTACTTTTCAACAGATTTACCAGTTATCCCATAGCCAATTATTAAATTCTTCAACTAATTACCGAATAATACCCAGTCTCCATAAAAAAGACCGAGGGCTATAACTACAAAGATGCCATTAACTATCCAAAATCTAACTATTATCGTTGTTTCTGCCCAGTTTTTCATTTCAAAATGATGATGAAGAGGTGCCATTTTCAAAACTCTGACTCCTCTTAATTTAAAAGATCCTACTTGAATAATTACGGATAGTGCTTCAACTACATAAAGCATACAGATAAATAATATCAGTAAGTCAGCTCCAATAGAGAATAGAATTATAGGAAACATAGCTCCTAAGAAAAGAGATCCAACATCTCCCATGATTATTCTAGCTGGAGTTGTATTCCACCAGAGAAATCCTAGGCAGGAACCAGCAAGAGATGAAACTAAAATAGCTAAATCAAGTGATAAAAAAGAATTATTCATAAATGCAAAATAATATTCTGGATGTCTAAAAATCCAAAAAGCCATTACTAATATTCCACCAAAAGATAAGGTGGAACTCCCTGCAACCAAGCCGTCGAGGCCATCTGTTAAATTAACTGCATTACTAAAACCAACAATAAATAGAACAACTACAAACCATTTGAAAATACCTATCTCTATCCCAAATCCACTAAAAAGATACAGCGTTGTTGAGTAGTCCCATAAGTAAAAATAATAACTAATGAATGAACCGACAATTATTTGTAGAAATAATTTATTCTTAGCACTAAGTCCTAGATTTCTTCCTTTTTGTACTTTGAGAAAATCATCAAGAAAACCAACTAGAGCCATCAATGTACCAAATAAAAGAAGGCTAAAAACTTCAAGATTGAGATAATCAATCTCGATCTTGAAACCTTGCCCAATTGTCCAAAAGTTTATATGTGCAAGTAAAAAGCCAAAGTAAGTACCTGCAACAATAAACACGCCACCCATTGTTGGAGTACCTTTTTTATGATCATGGTGAGTGAGTTCTTCTTGAATTGATTGGCCAATATTTCTAGACTTAAATAAGTTTGTTCCAATAGCAGTAAAGAACAGAACAAATAAAAAGCTTATCCCTCCAGAAACTATTGTTGCTATCATTTTTCTTCTTTAATTATTTCGTTTACTACTATCGAATCATCAAAACTAACATGACCCTCTTTAAGCTCTTGTGTATTTTCATGACCTTTACCTAATACTAGTAGAGCATCGTCTCCTTCAAGTAAATCAATACCTTTCTTAATTGCGAGTCTCCTATCAAGAATAATTTCTACATCTTTGTTCAGATTTATACCTTTTAAAATTTCTTTTGCTATTTCCATAGGATTTTCTTTCCTAGGGTTATCGTTAGTTATTATTACCTTGTCAGCATGATTAGCAGCTTTACCCATGGAGCTTCTTTTAATGCTGTCCCTATTACCTCCAGCACCCATGATTACAATGACCTTGTCATAACTATCTTTAGCAACATCTACTGCTCTCTTTATTGCTTCTGGCGTGTGTGCGTAGTCAATAAAAATATCATTGCCATTGTAAGAAATGTTTTCAAATCTACCCTTTGGATTTTTAATATTTGAAGAATTCTGAATTATATCTTTTATTCCTATAGCGTTTGAGAAGTACGCCATGCCAACAGCTAATAGATAGTTTTGATCTATATTAGGTCCTATGAATGGCAGTTCTACACTGTAATCATTTCCTTCTAAAGAAAAATTTATAAAAGTATTATTTTTAGTATTTTTATACATCGAAGTAATGTGCAAATCATTATCTTGTGAATAACCAACGCTGTATGATTTATTTCTAGTAGTGTCTTTTAATTTTTTCCCCCACCCATCATCAATATATACAAATTGTTGAGACATTTCTTCATGAAATAACTTTTGCTTAGCTTGAAAATAATCCTCTATATTCTTATGATAATCAAAGTGATCTTGTGACAAATTAGTGAACCCTGAAATTAAAAAGTTTATTCCCTCAAGTCTATTTTGATCTAAGGCGTGAGATGAAACCTCCAAGATAACATTTTTAATTTCCTTGTATTTTTCTTTTCTCAATAATTTGAAAATATTAAATAATTTTGGGGTAGTCAGATGTTCTTCATTAGTAATTTCTTTAAATAAGTTCTGTTCAGTGGTACCAATAAATAATGAGTTTTTACCCAGAAGTTGGTTTAGGTAGTATCCAGTTGTTGTTTTACCATTGGTACCAGTAATCCCAAAAAAATTTATTGAATTAAGATTAGGCAACATTTTATGTACTGCGTGATTATAAACTTCATTAAAGTTCTTAAACTTAACAATGTTTTCTGATTTAATATCACACTTAGTTGAGGTAATGATCATTTCTACTTTTTTGGTAAGGCTGTCGTCAACAAACTCATTGAGTCGATTTTTATCATGTAAGTTAATTATTAGAACACAGCCTTCATATATATCTTGTGTGCTGTTAACTAATTTATCAAAATCAATTTCTAATTTATCAAATTGTTGAATCTCATTTGATAGGTTCATTACTCACCTGGAACCAAATAACTAACAATAGTCTTAAATATTGGAGCTGCAGTGGAACCACCAGTTACATACTCAGATCTGGGTGATATAGATGCTCCCCAAAGCAGTACTGAACCAACGACTGGTCCTTCATCTGTCTCAATAAATCCTGTGAAGGAGGTGTTGAATCTACTATCTGAGTACCCGACTCCTTCTATGTGAGTCCTACTCGTACCAGTTTTTCCTCCGATTGTATAATTATCCATTTTAAGAGATTTTCCAGTTCCATTTTTTCCTTCAACTACGTTAATAAGTAAATCTTTCAACTGTAGAGACAACTCTTCAGAGATTATATTATTTTGAGACATGTTTTTATCTAAACCTCTGGTTAACGTTAGCTCCACACTTTTGCCACCATTTGCAATTATGCTGTAGGCCCTAACCATTTGGTACTGCGATACATTGATTGAATACCCGATTGATAAAGAACTCAAACATGTCTTACAGATATTGTACTCTGTAAAACTTCCCTTGGACTCTCCGCTCAATTCAACTCCCGTTTTGTTAGCAAAACCAAATTTTTTTAGAAAGCTTTCGATATTGTTTATGTCAGAATTTTCTGTTGCTAAAATTGTACCCACATTTGAGGATCTTTCGATGATTTCTCTAACAGTTAGCTGATAGTCTTCATGTTTGAGAAAATCTCTAAAACAACCTTTGTCCTTACCTGTATACCCTTCTTGACAAGAGTTTCTAATGATTTCAATTTTGTCAGGAACTTCAAAAACTGTATCCGGAGTTATCAATTTATTTTCTAATGCTGAACCTACTGTAAATATCTTTAATGCTGACCCCGGCTCATAATTGGCTCGACCACTTATTAGATTTATATTATAAGCCTCTGTATTTGAAGATTTTTTTTCTGCTGAAATAAGAACTTCGCCATTAATGGCATTTACAAACACAACAGAACAATTAAATGCCTTTGTTTCGACTAAAGCTTGAGTACATAGATTTTCAGACAAGTACTGTAAGTCTCCATCTAATGAAAGTATTAAATCCTCCCCATGAATAGGCTGTATTGTTCTGATTTCTCCTTGTGGAATAATTGAACCATTTGGTGCTGCCTCGTATCTTAATTCTCCATCTTTACCAGTTAGACGAGAATTAAAATACAACTCTAAGCCCTCTATTCCGTTGTTGTCGGGATCAACACTTCCTACAATTTTTTTTAATGGTTCAGAGTGAATAATTCTTTTTGAAGAGACTTCTGGGTAAACTCCTTTATAGTTCCAGCTTTTAATTTCACTACCAATATCAAAATCAACATTCCTGACAAGATAAAAATAACTACTTCTTGCTTCAAGTTGATTTAATATTTCATCACTATCTAAATTAAGAAATACTGCTAAAAGTTCGCTCAACTCCTCTTTATTATCTACCTCATCGGGTCTTATACCTATGTCAAATGATTGAACACTGCTGGAAACAACATTTAAATTACGATCATAAATTGACCCTCTTGCAGCTTCAAGAATTTCGAACTTCTCTCTGTAAGAAAGTGCTTGGTTTTGGAAGTATTCAGAATTAGAAAATTGAACTTCATAAACAGTAGATATAAATAATAGAGCACCTGAGAAAAATATTAAGTTTATAAGCCCAAAAAGGAAAATCTCTTTTACTTTCTTATATTTCATATTATTTTCCAAAACCTAAAATAGTTGCTGAATCACTATCACTTGACTTAGATCTATAAGGTGCCTCTAAATCTCTGTTAGTTTGATGTATATCTAGTCGTGTATATGAATTATTTTTAGATAATAGATCAATATTTTGAATTGAGTATTTTTCAATATACAAGACTTCTACTGATTGTTTCTTTCTTTCAAGGTCAATTATTTCAAAGTTAACTTTATTTAACTCGGATGCTAGTGAGTTTATTTCTAAATTAAGATATAAGTTAAAAACTACAGAAAAAAATATAGAAATAAACATTGTTCGAAAAATCAACTTTTTACTCATAGTTTTAAAACTCCTCTCATAATTGCAGACTTAGCTCTGGGATTTATTGAGATTTCTTCTGAAGTGGGCGAATACTTTTTTTTCTTGAAATATCTAAACTCTTGTGTTGTATTACAACTACATATAGGTGCCTTCGGATCACATAAGCAAAAAGTCGTAACCTCGTTCATGAACGTTTTAACAATTTTATCCTCCAGAGAGTGATAGGAAATACAGATTATTGCTCCATTTGACTGTATGTGATTTTTAATTCCCTCAAGTGCCGACTTGATTTCTGATAACTCTTCATTAACTTCAATTCTTATACCTTGAAATATTCTTCTAATTGTTTTTGTTGTGTAGATAGGATTTTGTTTTGGTAAAGCATTTTTGATTACCTCAACTAATTCCAAAGTTGTAGCTATGGGTCGTTCTTCCACAATTTTTTGTGAAATCAAATATGCAAATTTATCTTCACTGTATTTATTGAAAACATCCAACAACTCTTCAAAGGAATAATTGTTAACTACCTCCTTGGCTGTCTTCTCACTTTCCTGGTCCATTCTCATGTCTAGTTCACTACTTTGTTGAAATGAAAATCCTCGTTGCTGTGAGTCAATCTGATGGGAAGAGAGGCCAAAATCATAAAAAATTCCACTTATAGGTGTTTTGTTCATCTCAATAAGAAAATTAGGAATATCAGAAAAGTTTGATTTATAGACTAGATTTTCTTTGCTACTTGAGGAAACAGCTTCATAGTCTCTGTCAAATCCAATTAAATTTAGATGAGTATACTTTTTTAATAATTCAAAATGTGATCCATATCCATAAGTAGCATCAATAAAAGTACCGCTAGGAAGCTGTTCAACCATTGAAGTTAGCTCTCCAGCCATAACACCACTATGTGGTAAATACCCTGCCCTGTTTGTATTCATACCCAGCTCTCTAGAACTGGCTCCAATTGGAAAGTTGGGCGGAGTAAGGGTATTCCAATTTAGTTGTCTAGAGAGCTGGCTATGAACTTATCCTTTCACTTCATTGATATTTGCAAATGCATCATCAGAATCACTTTGAATTTTTTTCCAGGTTTTTGTTGCCCAAATTTCAATGACAGGTCCAGAACCAGTAACAGTAACGTCATCATTTTCTTTGATGTTGCTATACATCCTAAGATTTTCTGGTATTTGTATTCTGCCTGCAGAATCTAAAGATGAGTCTACTGCGCCAGAAAACAAAGCTCTTCTCAGCTGTCGAGAAGTTTTATCGGTTGAAGGCAGAGATGCCATTTTTTCAGATTCTTGGTTCCAGTTTTTCTTTGTAAGAATCTGTAAACAATTATCTAGTCCCTTAGTAACTACACAGCCCTGTTGAAGCTCTTTTCTGAACTTAGAAGGAATTACTACTCTACCCTTCGAGTCCATTGTATGTTTATATTCACCAAGGAACACTTCTCCGCCTTTCGTGCCTTGAACCACTTTCTGACATTATATGACACTTTATGACATCACGCAACACAAAATGATAAAAAAATTTTAGGCAGTAATTAAGTACTCCATCCAATCTGGATCAGGGTTGTTACCAATGATTGCTTTTATCCAAAAATTACCTTCTGGAGTGTTCGGAATTTTTTTTAGTTTTAATATTGTCTTATTTAAAAGCTTGTCAGCTTTTAACAGGTTGCATTTTTTACAACAGGCTACAACATTACTCCACTCATGAGACCCGCCTTTAGATTTGGGTATGATGTGATCTATTGATTCTGAAGCATTTCCACAGTATTGGCAACAAAATGAATCCCTGATAAAAATATTTTCTCTATTTAATGCAACCCTTCTAGCATATGGAGCTTTAACGTAATAAGTTAATACTCCAACTTTAGGAATTAAAATAGATTGATTTACAGATCTCAATTCGTTGTTTGACTCTTTGAGTACATTAATCTTTTTATCTAATAAAAGTGATAGTGCTCTTTGTGGCGTAGCAAGTGAGAGTGGTTGAAAAGTTGAATTAAGAATTAACGTCTTTTGTGTGTTTAAATTACCCACAGTTAAAGTTATCTTTTGGATTAAGCTTGCATCTCTTGATTAATGACATCTTCTTCTACTCTAGTGAGTAAGTTTAAAAATCTCTCTTTATCAAGTTCAAATTTTGAAACATCTTCTTTGACCTCTTTTGCTACATCATCAATTGTTTCAAAAAATGCAAGCTGTCCTGATTTGAGAGCATCGAAAACTTGCTCTTCTTCTACTGAGTAAATAGTTTCACCATCAGAAACTAATTTAACCTCTGAGAGCTCTCCGACAAGATTTCCATTTTTGGTTAAATATTTCCAAGCTCTACGAACTCTTTGAATACTCATGCCATTATCAAGTAAAGTTTTAACTACCCTGAGTGAGACTATATCTCTAAAAGAATAGAGCTTTGGTACTCCGGGTTTACCATTTGAGGATTGGATGCTGGGTGAAACAAGTTTAACTTTATCCCAGTACCTTAATTGATGCGATGTACAGCCAGTTAAATAACTTGCTTGCTTTGATGTAAAAGCATCTCTTTTCAAAACCTTACTCCTAAATAGTGATGTATATTAAATTTAATTAATTCTATTTAGTTTGTCTAGAGGTATCTTTATTTCTTATAACCGTATATACCTGTTTGAAATTCCATTCATTTATATTCTCAGCTTTAAGTAAAGCTTTTGTATTTCTTACGAATACGTATCCGGATACTGCCATTAGTGCAAAACCCGCCATAGCGATAATCGGCTGCAATATGTAGCTTCCAAACATAGTCAATAGACCGATGATGAATGTAACGAAAGATACAATAGATCTGGTTCTAGAAAAACTTGATAGAGTCGATGTTTCAACAGTTTTTGCTAGGTCAGGATCTTCTTTAGATAGCTCAAGTTCTATCTGTTTTAATATTTCTTCTTCTTCTTTGTTTAATCCCATGTTTGAATTTTAATATATATTGAAACTACCCTGTAATTATGAGTAAATTATTTTTAAGACATGGGGAAGTCCATAATCAAAAAAATATAATGTATGGAGACATCCCAGGTTACAGATTGAGTGAAAAAGGAATCACCCAAGCCGTGGGTGCTGGAATCTATATTAAAAATAATTTTAAGATTGATAAAATAATTTCATCTCCTGTTTTGAGGGCAAGAGAGACTTCAAAGTACGTATCAGAATATTTGGAGGTTGAAGTTGAAATATCAAATAATTTGTATGAATGGTCTGGAGTTGATGGATGGATGGGTACAACTTTTAATGAATTCTCAACAACTGAAGATTATCCAGCATACCTTCAAAATCCTATAAAAGTTTTAAATACAACAGAGATTCTTCATACAGTTTATGAAAGAGTTAATAAACTGTATGAGCAAGTCGAGAATGCACTTTTTGTTTCACATCAAGATACGATTAGAGCTTTTACTTTTTACAAAACAAAGGCTAAATTTTTTAACCTAGACAAACCTGTTCACTGTGGAATCCAAGAAATAAATGGTGAAAATTTATTGACACATACCTATTGAGACATAGTGAGTAGGTAATATAACAAAGTTAACGCTCCCCCAAAAAAACTTGAAAAGCTAAATACGCCAACTACCGGTTCTAATGTTTTAAAAAACTTAGATTTAAATAAATCTAAATATTGTTCGACTATAAACCTGCTGAAAATAAAGGCTCCAAAGCCTGCAGCTATGAAATATACAAAACTTAATAACGTTATCCAAGGATTAACAATAACCATATTAAGCTAAACTTAATATCCTATGAAATTTAGCAATAAATCTAAAGTAATTGTTTATCTTATTACTGCATTTTTTGCAAGTTACATTGGCTTTGTTCTGGGAAATGCTTTTTGCTCAGCAGACTGTCTAACAGACATACTACTTAATATTTTAATTTCGAATTCTATTGCCCTGGGGGGAGTTTTTGTTTTAGTTAATTTATCCGAAAAGTCAATTACAGAGTGGAATCAACTATCTAGCGAAGAAGAATAATTTACTGCATTAATAATATCGCTTAATGTGTCATTTTTAACATCTCGATGGAAAACTAGTCTTATGGTGTCTTTTTTAATATATCCAGAAATTATTTTTTTATCTTCAAGGTTCTTCCTAAAAATTTCTGCTTTCTCTTCATTATCAAATTTGAAAAAAATCATGTTAGTACCTCTGTAAATAATGTCTTTAAAAGATTTGTTTTCTTTTTGTATTGATTTAAAAACAGTATCTGCTTTTTCATGATCTTCAGAAAGTTCATTCCTATTCTCAATTGAGTATCTTGCAGCAGAAGCAATAATACCTACTTGCCTCATTCCTCCACCAAGTTTCTTTCTAAACTCTCTAGCTTCGGAAATAAAATTTGAATCTCCTAAAAGCATTGAGCCAACTGGAGCACCTAAACCTTTAGAGAAACAAAAAGTTAAACTGTCACAAAATTGTCCGTATTTAATTGAGTCAGGTTCTGAAAGTATTGCATGCCAAATTCTCGCTCCATCCACATGAAGCTTCATTTCGTTTGATATTGCAATATCTGAAAGTTGCCTTATATGGTCGAAAGGTACAATACTTCCACCGGAAGCTAGGTGTGTATTTTCAACTGCCAAAACTTTTATTAAAGGTTTGTGTATTTTTGATTCTTTGATAGTTTCTGAAAGAACATCTAAATTGTATTCACCGTTGACGCTTTCAACATCTCTAAACTGAATTCTAGATAAAAATGCGGCGGCACCATGCTCATAATTTTTTATATGCGAATCTTTGGTTGTAATAACTTCTTCTCCAGGGTTTGAATGAACTAAGAGTGAAATTTGATTACCCATCAATCCTGATGTAACGAATAAACCTGCCTGGAACCCCATTAAATTAGCACAGTATTCTTCAAGACTATTTACTGTTGGATCTTCTTTGTATTCATCATCACCAAACTCTGCATTCAGGATTTCGTTTAGCATACCTTTTGAAGGCTTTGTTACTGTATCAGACCTTAAATCAATCATTTTTATATAATATCATCAAAAAATATTTGCATGTTTTTCATGGCCTGTCTTATTCTTTGTTTGTTTTCTACAAGAGCTATTCTAATAAAACCCTCCCCTTCAATCCCAAATCCTACTCCAGGAGAAATTGCAACATTTGATTTTTCTAAAACTGATAAAGAAAACTCCATGGATGTTTTACTTGACTCTTCTGGAATCTTTGCCCAAACAAACATTGTAGAATTAGATTTATAAACATCAAATCCTAAAGATTCCAGACTTTCAGAAACTAATAATCTTCTTTCTTTATAAATTTCTGATACTTCAAATGGATATTCATCTAACTCATTAATTGCAATTGTCGAAGCTATTTGAATTGGTTGAAATGTTCCGTAATCTATATACGACTTTAATTTGGTAAGAGCTTGAATCGCTTCTTTGTTTCCTAAAGCAAAACCTACTCTCCAGCCAGCCATAGAATATCCCTTTGTGAGTGAATATAATTCAACCGAGTTTGTTAACTCTTTATCCGAGCACAAAAGAGATGGGGGCTTTTTACCTCCAAAAAAGACATCGGAATAAGCAAAGTCATTGATGATTAGAAAATTATATTTTTGAGCAAGCAGAACTAATCTATCATAAAAATCTTGATTGACTTCAATGGTTGTTGGGTTATGAGGGAATGAAATTAAAACTACTTTTATAACTTTAGTTCTAAGGACCTTTGTTAAATCTAATAAAAAATTTTCTGGATCTAGACATTTAATCTTTATTGGTGTTCCACCGGCAATCAATGGAGCAAAATGGTGTATTGGATAACTTGGATCCGGAACAACTATATTATCTCCTTTATCAAGAATTGACATAAGCAAATGAGTAAGTCCCTCCTTGCTTCCAATAGTATTGACAATATTATGATCTTGATGCAGATCAACATCATAAATTCTCTTATATTTTTCTTTCATGGCATTCCTTAATCCATGTATACCTTTGGAAACTGAATATTTATGGTTCCTTTTGTTTTGGGCAGCCTCTACAAGCTTATCAACAACTTTTGAATGTGTAGGAATATCAGGATTACCGTAACCAAGATCAATTACATCTCTACCCTTCTTTCTTGCTTCAAGTTTTTGAGTATTTATTTCATTAAACAAATACTCTGGAAAATTGTTTACTAAATTGTTTGTAAAATTACTCATGAAAGAATTTTATCTACATCAGAATAAAATTTCGCAACATTTGAATCTTTTAAGACAAATATTTTCTCAAAACTTTTTGGTAGGTCAATACTGCGACTTCTTATTGTTAAGCACTGACTAAATCTACCAATAAAAGGTTCCGTTGCTAAATTACCTTTGTGAATAGAGATTAGTTCTTGAGAGTTTCCAAGCCATTGGTTTACCCCAATCGAATATTTGTTTACCAGATCCAATTTATGTTTCGATGTACCTCCAACAAATAGATTTCTTTCATCAATTGAAAACGAGTATTGATTTATCAAATCTGTAATAATCAACTCTAAGTCATTTGAATATCTAGAGTTATTTTTTTCATATCGCGTATCTCCGGTGCCTAGCCCTAATCTAAAATCTTTTATTTCCATCATTGGATTAATAAATTGTGAAAAAAGTAAATCTTTTTTTCTCCTATTAATATTTAAAACACAAACTCCTAACCCAAATTCATAATCGTTATTGTGTTGTAATTGACTTAATGCTTTTTTGATTTGATAAACAGACTTCCTATCATCTGCTGGATTGATTGAGTGGTCAAATAAATAGATGCAGCCAATTTTCTTATTTGAAAGATAGGTTAGTTTTTCTTTAGATTTTTCCTCAAAAAAACTGCCTGGTAGAAGTATTGAAATATTTTTAGTCATTTTGAGCTAAAAGTGCAGAACCAATAATTCCTGAATCTGATTTAAATTTGCTAATTTTTATTTCAGGGAAGACTCTTGCTGTAAATGTAAAATTGCTATCAATATTGTCTTTAATTAAATTTAATAGACTATATGGTTGTGAAGACATTGATCCACCAAGTACGAATAGCTCATTATTGAAAATCTCAAAAATTGATACCAAGCCTCTAGATATATAGCTAATAATTATATCTCTTGAAAGAATTTGCTCAGAAGTAAGTTTAATTTTTTCATCAAAAAGAACTGACCCTAGGTTTTGTTCAGAAAATCTTATAGCTAGCTCAGATTCAGGTTCGTTTTGTGAAAGTACTTTACATTGCTCTGTCCAGGACCGGGCTGAAACAATTGATTCTAAACATCCCCTTTTTCCACAATTACATTGAATTTGGCTATCATCTGAAATGAGTATGTGACCCAGCTCACCAGCATTACTACCACCACGTAAAATTTTTCCATTGCTAATGATTCCTCCACCAATGCCAGTACCAAAAGTTAGCATTATTAAATTTTCAACTTTATTTTTATAATTTAGTTGATATTCAGCATATGCAGCAACATTGCCATCATTATCAATTGAAAATTTGGAAGGTTCAAAACCTTCTAATTTTTTAAAATCTATTTCATATTTTATATTTGTACCGTAAAGGTACTTAGACTCTTTCTTACTTACAAAACCTGGCATAGCAATGGAAATTTTTTCAAATTTATCTAAATATTTTGAGGCAACTGTGTCAATGATATTTAAAAAATTATTTTCATTATCAGGAGTTTCAATACTCCCTTTAGAAAGAACTTCAAAGTCTTGATTAACTAATCCATACTTTATAGTGGTTCCGCCAACATCAAAAGATAGAATATTCATTACAACAATGATGATAATTCTAAATAATTGCTATTAGCTCTAAAATATCCAACATTAATACACTCTGTATGACCTAATTTCCACCTAGATGCTTGAGGTTGATGAACATCTCCAAAAATAGAATATTTAGGGCTAGTTCTGGAAATATACTCTGCAAGACTTTCCCAACCTTGCTCCTTCTTATTCGTTATAACATCAGTTATAAGCTCACTAATAAGAGGGGGTGCATGGGTGCAAATTATGTCTACTTGACCTAAGTTGTTTAGCTTTAAAGAAAAAGATTGCTCAGAAATTTCACCCCTAGCATTTATAGGTGTTGGCACCCCTCCTCCAGCAAAACCAATTTTTAATTTTTTATATTCTAGAACTTCTCCATCTACATAGCTAACGTTACTTTTCATAGTCTCTTTAATTATTTCTTCTGAATCCACATTTCCTGGAATAATCCATACTTCATAATTTTTGAGTGCCTCAAATACTTCTTTGTATTGCTTAAAAATTGCTAACTCTAGTTTTTGTTGTACAATTTCTGAATCTTTTTCAAACATAGAGGACCAAAGCTTTTTTCGATCTTTAAAATTGTGATCTTTTCTAAGTTGAACTAATTTAGTAACTATTTCTTTTCCAAATACATCTTGTGCAATTCCTTCACCTGTTCTGTAATCAATCCAATTAATTAAATCTCCCAAGATAACTACGGGTTCATTAACTTTTGGAAGATTATTTATTGAAGCCAATCCGTGATGAACGTCAGAAATGAATAACATTCAACTATCCTGTCACAGCCCCTTTATCTGCCCCTTTTACAAGTTTTGAGTATTTATTTAGGACCCCGGATGTATACCTAGGTTTTGGAAGTTTATAGTTCTTCATTCTTAAACTTTTTTCTTCTTGGTCAATATTAAGGTTTAATTCTCTTTTTGAAAGATTTAATTCAATTTCATCTCCATTTTGGCAGACAGAAATAGGGCCACCGTCTACACTTTCAGGAGCTACATGTCCTATGCATAAGCCTGTAGTTCCACCAGAAAATCTTCCATCTGTAATCAATAGAACATCTTTTCCTAAACCTGCTCCTTTAATTGCTGCAGTTATTTGCAACATTTCTCTCATACCTGGACCACCTTTAGGGCCTTCATTTCGAATTACAATTACTTCACCTTTTTGAATTTTATTATTAAATAATGCATCAAGTGCTTCTTGCTCGCTTTCAAAAACGTTTGCAGGACCTTTAAATATATCTATATCTATTCCGGCTACCTTAACTACAGAACCATTCGGAGATAATGACCCTTTCAATATTGCTATACCCCCCTCTTTTGAAATTGGATTATCAGGGAAAGACACAACATTTTGATTCGAGGGTATTTCAATTTTTTCCAAATTTTCTCCAACAGTTTTTCCCGTTACAGTTAAACAATTCCCATCAATTAATTTATTTTCTAGAAGTATCTTGGAAACAACTGGAACTCCTCCTATGTTGTCCAAATCTACCATGTGGTATTGTCCGAATGGTTTCATGTCAGCAAGGTGTGGAACAGTTTTTCCTAATTGATCAAAAGTATCTAAAGTTAAATTAACCTCCGCCTCATATGCAATAGCCATCAAATGAAGGACTGCGTTAGTGCTACCTCCGAGAGCCAAAACTGTAGTTACTGCATTTTTAAATGCCTGGAGCGTCATGATATCTCTAGGTTTTATATCATTTTTGAGTAAATAATTTAATTGCTTTCCTGTTCTTTCAGCCTCAATTCGCAGCCTGGAGTCTTCAGCGGGTAAAGCAGCTGTACCTGGCAAACTCATTCCAATAGCTTCTCCTACAGATGCCATTGTATTAGCTGTAAACATGCCCGCACATGAACCCTGACCCGGACAAGCTGCACACTCGATTTCGTACAACTCCTCTTCAGTAATTAAACCTTTTTCCATAGCCCCAATGCCTTCAAAAACGTCCACTATTGAAATATCTTTACCTTTGTAGGAACCAGGAAGGCTGCTGCCTCCATAAAGAAAGATGGAAGGTCTATTTATTCTTGCCGCAGCCATTAACATTCCTGGAAGAGATTTATCACAACCAGCAATTGTCACCATTCCATCGAATCTTTCTGCATGCATGACGAGTTCTACAGAGTCTGCGATTACCTCACGAGAAACCAATGATGCCCTCATCCCTTCATGTCCCATTGAAATTCCATCGGATACTGCAATAGTAGAAAATATTAGTCCCGCAGAGTCAGGACCATTTACTCCAGTTTTTGCTTTAAGAGAAAGTTCGGGTCCAGTGACATTGCAAGGCGTTACTTCATTTCCTGCAGAAACAATCCCTACCTGGAATTTATTAAAGTCTTCATCTTTCAGCCCTACAGCTCTTAACATTGCTCTTGCAGCAGACCTTCCCGGTCCTTGAGTTACATCATCAGAATATTTAGTCATAGATTAAGAATAGATTATTTGTTTGATTAAATCACTTTATAAGCCTTAGATATTCATCTTTAACTAGTTGGCTTCTTTCAAGACGTACATCATAATATTTTGCTATATCATTAATTTTTTTTAACTTCCAAATTGCCCATATTGCATAAAATCTAATAATCTCTGATTCGGATTTTAAAAGTTCAAATATAAAATCTACAGTCGAACTATCAGGATTGTTTGCTAAAGCTATTAGTGCATTTCTTTTTAAATAATCTCCATTCATTTTTGGAATATAGAACCATGTATATAAATTTAATAATTCATCGTTTGGCATAATTATTATTTTTTTTAGATCTACTATACTTGTCATCTCTATATTAAAGTCTTTAGTCTGGCCTGGTGGGCATGAAGTTAGGCATTCGTCGCATCCATAAAATCTATTTCCAATATTAATTCTCATTTCATGAGGGATTATCTCGTGTGATTGTAACCAATAAGAGATGCATTTATTTGAATCTAGAACGTATTCTTCATCAAGAGCTCCAGTAGGGCAAGAAATTTGACATAGATTACACGAGCCGCATGAATAATCTTTTTTTTTAGTTGGTTCAAATTTTTCTGAGATGTATAAATTTCCAATTAATTGCCAAGGGCCTACTCCAGGTGAAAGCATCATAGTGCTTTTTCCTTGCCATCCTAATCCTGATGCATTAAAAAAGATTCTATCGTAATGTTGGGGACTATCAATAAATTGCTGGGTTTTAACTCCATCACTGTTAAATAACTTCGCTAATCCATTTATAAACTTTCCTAGGAGCTCGTAATGGTCTTCAGAAGCAAAAAGAGCAATAGCGCCTTCACCTGGTTTATAAGAATGATTATTTGCTTTTTGAGGTGTGTAATTATAAGAAATTACAATACATGATTTCGCCCATTCAAATTTATCACCTAAACCTGAATAATTAGGATTTGAAAATGTAAATTTCATATTTGCATGTTTCTTTTCACTTTTTACCCTTTGGATTTCTAATGATTTATCTATTAAAGAAGGTAGGGGAACTACTGATATTTTTATCTCTTTTGGAACTTCGAGTTTGTGAAATTTTAGATAATTAAATAGGTTTTTTTCTTTCATTTTTATCAGCTTTAACTATAGTTAGGTTTAATGAAAAAACTATATGTCTTCATTACATTATTAGTGCTAGTGCTTACTTAGCGCTCACTTTTTTGTGTTGAGCGCCTCCCAAAAAAAGGGAGGTTTTTTTTTAAGGATACTATGAAAAATGAATTATTAACTGGTGCTGAGCTGGTAGTAAGAGGTCTGGAGCATTTAGAAGTCTCGACTATATTTGGTGTGCCTGGTGGTGCAATATTGCCTGCATACGACCCTCTTTATGACAGTCCAATTAGGCATATTCTTGCAAGGCATGAACAAGGTTCTGGTCATATGGCCGAAGGATACGCCCAGGCAACTGGTGAGTTAGGGGTAGTCATAGCAACTTCTGGACCCGGAGCAACAAACTTAATTACATCATTAAATAACGCTTTGATGGACTCTACTCCCCTTTTAGCAATAACCGGCCAAGTTGCAACTGAGGCTATAGGAAATGATGCATTCCAAGAAGCTTTTACAGTAGGTTTAACAATGGCAGCGACAAAACATAACTACTTAATTACAAAAGCGAGTGAAATTCCACAAGTATTACTCGAAGCTAAGCATATTGCAACAACTGGCAGACCTGGTCCTGTTCTAGTAGATATTCCTAAAGATATCCTAAATGAAAAAGCTGAATGGATAGAACCTAAGCTATTAGATTTACCAGGATACAAACCTACGCTTGAAGCAAACCCAAAGATGATTCAACAAGCAGTAGATCTAATCAAAGAATCTAAAAAACCACTTCTTTATGTAGGTGGAGGTATCATTCATTCGAAAGCTAACATTGAGCTATTCGACCTCGCAAAAAAATTTAATATACCAGTAGTAACTACCCTAATGGGAAGAGGAGCATTTCCAGATGGTGATGATTTGTGTCTTGGGATGCCGGGTATGCATGGCAACTACACAGCAACAACTTCAATACAAAATTCAGATTTACTAATTGCAATTGGTGTTCGATTTGATGATCGTGTTACTGCTAATCCAAATTTCTTTGCACAGAATGCAAAAGTTATCCACGCAGATATTGACCCAGCCGAAATTGGGAAAGTAAGAGATGCTGAAGTTCCAATAGTTGGAGATGCTAAAAGTGTTATAAAAGGGATAATAGAAAAACTTGGCGATGCTGAACTTGAAACATCTGATTGGATTCAAGAAATAAATACTATGAAAGAGGAATACCCTCTAAATTATAAGCAAGAAGATAAAGGGCCCCTCAAAGTCCCTTATGTACTTGAGGAATTACAAAAGATGTCCGATGAAGATTCGATTGTTGTGTCGGGAGTAGGTCAACACCAAATGTGGATATCTCAACATTGGAAATTTACAAAGCCTAATACTTGGTTAAATTCAGGTGGATTAGGTACTATGGGCTATTCTTTACCTGCTGCTATTGGTGCTAAGGCTGCATTCCCAGATAAACAAGTTCTTGCATTAGATGGTGACGGCTGTTTCCAGATGACATGCCAAGAATTAATAACTGCCTCGACAGAGAATATACCTCTTAAAATAGTCGTATTTAATAACGGTAATCATGGGATGGTTAGACAGTGGCAAAAAATATTTTACAATAATCGCTTTTCTGCATCAGAACTGACACATCACACACCTGATTATGTAAAACTTGCAGAGGCTATGGGGGCAGTTGGTCTCAGGATGGAACAAAAATCTGATGTTAAAGATGTATTTCAAAAAATGTTGGAAATAAACGATAAACCCGTACTTGTTGACTGTGTTGTTGACCCCGATGATATGGTCTTTCCAATGGTTCCTGCAGGTGGTAGTAATGATGTAATAATTTTAAGTGAAGAGGATTTAAAAAAATTATGAGCGAAAGAATACTAAGTGTTTTAGTTGAAGATAAACCTGGTGTGTTGGCTAGAATTTCATCAACAATTTCTAGAAGAGGATTTAACATTAATTCTCTTTCTGTGGGACCTACCAATATAGAAGGTAGGTCGAAAATGACAATTGTTACAGAACTTGAATCAGTAGAGCAGGTTAAAAAACAATTAAACAAATTAATAAATGTAATAAAAATAGTTGAGCTTGATCCTGCCAATACTATTGAATCAGAAGTTTTGCTGATGAAAGTTTCGATAAACAAAGACTCCCAAACATCTGTTATAGAGAAAGCTAATTTGTCTGGTGCTAAATCTGTTGACGTAGGCCAAGACTATGCAGTGTTCGAACTTACAGGAACTTCTAAGGAACTAAAAAAGTTTGAAAACCTCTTAAAGCCATATGGCATTATTGAAATGATACGTGGTGGCAGAATCGCTATACAATCTAATTTATAAGAAGGAGAAAGTAAATGGAAACAAAAATTATTTATGATGACCAAATTAATAAAAGCTTAATCATGGAAAAAAGTGTTGCTGTTATTGGTTTTGGAAGTCAAGGACATGCTCATGCACTGAATCTTCATGATTCTGGAGTAAATGTTATTGTTGGCTTAAGAAATACATCCGAAACTTTTAACAGAGCAAAAGAAATGGGTCTTAATGTAGCAACTGTTGAGGATGCAGTTTCAAATTCTGAAGTTATCATGCTCCTACTCCCCGATCAACTAATGGCAGATGTTTATAATGAAAATATTGCTCCTTTAATGAAAGAGAATTCAACTTTATTATTTGCTCATGGTTTCAATATCCATTTTAATGAAATCAAACCTAGAGAAGATATCTCAATAGCTATGGTTGCTCCAAAAGGACCAGGACATCTTTTGAGAAGAACTTACCAAGAAGGCTCAGGTATGCCATGTTTAGTAGCTGTTGAAAATGATACAAATGGAAATACTCATGAATTAGCACTATCCTATGCTTCTGCAATTGGTGGAGGCCGAGCTGGGGTTTTAAATACTACTTTTAAGGAAGAGACTGAAACTGATTTATTTGGTGAACAAGTGGTTCTCTGCGGTGGTCTTACAGAATTAATTAAGAATGGTTTTGAAACACTGGTTGAAGCTGGCTACCAACCTGAAAGTGCATATTTTGAAACACTCCATGAAGTTAAGCTAATTGTTGATCTTATGTATGAAGGTGGTTTTGAGTGGATGAGACATTCTATTTCAGATACTGCTGAATATGGTGATTTCTCAAGAGGACCCAGAATAGTGAACGAAGATACTAAACAAGAAATGAAGAAAGTTTTGGAGGAAATTCAGTCGGGCTCCTTTGCAAAAGAATTTATGGCACAATCAAGAGAAGGTTCGCCATTTTTGAACCAAAAAAGAGAAGAAGCATCAAAACATCAAATTGAGGAAGTTGGAAAAGAATTAAGGTCTATGATGCCCTTCTTAAGTGCAAAGGATGTAAAAAAAGATAAATGAGCGATGACCAATTAATTATTTTTGATACGACCTTGAGGGATGGCGAGCAAAGTCCCGGTATAGCCTTAACTCCTTCTGAAAAACTCTTAATTGCTCAACAATTAGAAAAATTAAAAGTTGATGTAATTGAAGCAGGGTTCGCAGCTTCATCACCAGGAGACTGGGAAGGCGTAAATTTAATTGCAAAAAATATAAAGAACTCTAAAATCGCTTCACTAGCTAGATGTGTTCCTGACGATATTGAAAAAGCATGGGAAGCAATCAAAGTTGCAAAAAAATCAAGAATTCATGTTTTTACCTCTACTTCAGATATCCACATGGAACATATGTTAAGAAAGTCTAAAGAAGAAGTGCTACAGGATGCAAAAGAATCAGTCAGATACGCAAAAAAACTTTGTGATGATATCGAATTCTCAGCCCAGGATGCAACTAGGACAGACAAAGAATTTCTTGTAGAAATTCTCAAAGTAGCCGTTCAAGAAGGTGCAACAACAATAAACGTTCCTGATACAGTTGGCTATGCTACTCCCTCAGATTATTTAGAGCTTCTTAAGAGTGTATACGATGAAGTTAAGGGTAAAAATGAGGATATTATAATCTCAACTCATTGCCATAACGATCTTGGACTTGCTGTTGCGAACTCATTAACTGCTATAAAAGCTGGAGCTAGACAGATAGAGGGAGCTATTAACGGTATTGGTGAAAGAGCAGGTAACACATCTACAGAAGAAATAATAATGGCAGTTAAAACAAGGCAGGATCAGTATGGTGTAGAAATAAACGCCGAAACAACTGAAATTTTAGAAACCTCCAGATTAGTATCAAAGCTAACTGGTTATCCTGTTCAATATAATAAAGCTGTTGTTGGGAAAAATGCTTTTAGTCATGAATCAGGCATCCATCAACATGGATATTTAAGAAATAGTATGACTTACGAAATCATGTCACCAGATTCTGTCGGACAAGAGGCTAAAATAATTCTTGGTAAACACTCTGGAAGAGCGGGGTTTAAAGATGCTTTGGATAAATTAAATATAGTCCTAGGCGATGAAGCGTTTAACTCAAGTTTCGATACTTTTAAAAAACTTGCAGATCGAAAGGGTGAAATTGTTGAAAACGAACTTCGTGCAATTGTTGGACAGGTTGAAACTTCTCAATCTGAAGTCAAACTTGTATCCGTATCTGTAAACAGTAAAGATCAGTATGCTTCGGCAAGTGTTACCCTTAGTGTTCAAGGTAAAGAATTAACCGAAGAAGCCGAAGGAGATGGAATGATCCACGCAGCATTTACAGCAGTAAAGAAAATACTAAAAACTGATGCAACGCTAATTGACTACAGAGTAGAAAGCATTACTAAAGGTGCAGATGCAACGGCTGAAATAGTAACCATAATTAATGATGGTCATAATTTAAAACAAGGAAGAGCAGTTTCAACTGATGTTGTACAGGGTTCAGTTGAATCTTTTCTAAATGCTCTTAATCGATAATGAAAAATTATAATATTTCTCTTTTAGGTGGAGATGGCACCGGCCCAGAAGTTCTAATTGAAGCTGTTAAAATTCTTGAAAAAACTCAATCAGCTTACGGAGTAAATTTTACTTTTACTGAAAATGATTTAGGTGGTGATAGATATTTAAAATCTAAAAAACTTGTTACAGAAGAAGATATAAGTCAGCTTGGAAGCAGTGATTCAATTCTTCTTGGAGCTATTGGACATCCTGAAGTCAAACCAGGAATACTTGAACAGGGAATTTTATTAAAATTAAGAAAAGAATTTGACCAATACATTAACCTTCGTCCTGTTGTTTTGTATCCTGGTGTAGAAACTCCCCTAGCAAACAAAGGACCAGAAGATATTAACTTTACAGTTGTAAGAGAAAATACTGAAGGGCTCTATGCGGGTGCCGGAGGTTACATTCACTATGGGACTGAAAGTGAAGTAGCTACTCAAGAATCAATTAATACTTATAAAGCAATCCATAGATGCATTTTGTATGCTTTTGAATATGCTCGAAATAATAATAGAAAGAAAATTACTCTTTGTGCAAAAACGAATGTATTGACTTATGCGCACGATTTATGGGAGCGAATATTTTATGACATAGCCAAGGACTATCCAGAAATTGAAACAGATTACGGACATGTTGATGCCGTATGTATGTGGATGGTTAAAAATCCTGAATGGTTTGACGTCATTGTTACAGACAATATGTTTGGCGATATTATTACTGATTTAGGTGCCATGATACAAGGTGGTATGGGGATAGCTGCTGGAGGAAACATTAATCCTAATGGTGTCTCTATGTTTGAACCTATAGGTGGATCAGCTCCTAAATACACAGGGAAGAATGTGATTAATCCCCTAGCTTGTATTGCAGCAGCATCGATGATGTTAACCCAATTAGGTGAAGAAAAATATGGTAAAGATATTGAAGATGCAATTATTGAAACTGCTCAAAAATTAGATTCTCTTTCTGCGGGTAAAATGGGGCTATCAACAAGTGAAGTTGGTGATACTGTTCTGGAATCTATTCAAACAAAATAATCATGCAAAATGAAGAAACCTATCTTCAATCATTACTAAATAAGAGAAAAATTGTAAGAAAATACATTGAAACAAATAAGAAATTTCCTGCATTAAAAACTATTCCTGAATATGCCATAAAAATACCCACTGCTGGATTTTCTAGAGGAATTGAAATCATACATATTTCAGAGAAAAAGAATATTTTACAAATTGCTAAATATTCAAATGAAGATACATATGTTGAAAAAGGTTATGATAAATGGATTTCAAATTCATTATCTTTGTTTTTGATAGTTATAAATGAAGAAGCTTATCACAAAAGATACATGCAGATTGACAAAAATACCTCAACGAATTCAAAGGAATGGGAAATACCATACTGGTATGTCGATGCGGGTGCAGCCATGATGAACTGTATGTTGTTAATAGAGGAAACTGGTTTAAAAAGTGGATTTTTAGGTTCCCACAATATAGCTAAGGATAAAATTAAAAAACATCTATCTATACCTAGCGAATATTTATTATTAGGATTCATAACAGCTGGTTTAGAAAAAGACATCGATGTCGAAAAAAAAAGCTCAAAAAAAAGAAAGTTGACACATAATGAATATTTCAGCAAATAAATCTATAAGCTCTCTAGTGAATCCGGAGTTAAAGTTCCTTATATCTTTATCAAAAAATAAAATTAGAAAATCAGAAAATAAATCACTTGCTGAAGGATATAGAGAAAATAAATCTTTAATCTCTTCTGATTACGAAATTGACACGCTATATATTTGTGAAGAACTTTTTGTTGGGAATAATAACTACACCTTAATTAACTCTTTTAATAAAAAAGGAATAAGAATTGTGACCCTTACAAAAAAAGTATTCCAAGCAATTTCATATAGAGATAGACCTGATGGGATACTGTCTCTATTCATACAGAAAAATCTAACTAGCAGTGACGACGTCTTGAACGGACCTGTTTTAATAGCTGATCAGATAGAAAAACCTGGAAACCTTGGAACAATGATAAGAACAGCTAAGTCTCTAGGGGTGGAAAATGTTTTTTGTAGTGATGAAATTACAGATTTTTATAATCCGAATGTGATACGAGCTTCGATCGGTCACATGTTTACTATGAACTTAATCAGTGACACAACTAGCAATATAATAGATTTGTTAAATATTAATAGTTATCAGATAATCTTAATGGATCCAGACTCTGAGTATCTTCTTAAAGATTTTAAAGCAAAAGAAAATTTCGCATTAGTAATCGGCTCAGAACAATATGGTATTTCAGATAAATGGTTGAATACTGACTGTGTTAAATTAAAAATTGAATCCTTAAACGATGTCGATTCAATAAATGCGTCAACCGCAGCTGCAATCTCAATGTGGGAACTATTAAGGTAAGAATTATGACTGCCCCTATTTGTGTTCTTGATATTGAAACTACAGGTTTTGAGCCTGGACCTTCAGAAATAATTGAATTATTTATTTTAAAGGTCCAAAATTACGAAATTATTGATGAGTATTACTCATTGTTTAAACCAAATTCAACAATTTCAAACTCACACATACATGGAATTAATGATAAAAATGTAGAGAGCTCTCCCACTTTTGGTGATGAAGTAGTTACAATTCTTGAATTTATTAAAGGAACTACTTTAATGGGACACAATATTGATAACTTTGATTTAAAATTTCTAAATCATTTTTTAGAACAAGAGCTGCCAAATGATACTATAGATACCCTTAATATCAGCAGAGTAGTACTTGGAGACAAAGTTAAAAATCATAAACTCAAAACTCTAGCCGATTACTTTAATGTAATTAGCCCAACGCATACAGCAAGAGATGACGTAATGACTACTTTTGAAGTTTATAAAAAACTATCTTCAATACAATAATCTTGTGAGCATTAATTACTTATCAGCGAAAAACTTAACTCTTGGTTATGGAAACAGTATTGTTATAAAAAACCTTGCACTGTCTCTTTATGACAATAAAGACTACGAAGTCATAGGTCGAAACGGAGCAGGTAAATCGACTTTATTAAACTTTATCTCTAATAACTTCCAAGGTAATAAGTTTGATTCAAAATTTGAGTTTAAAAATTTACGAATATTGGAAATTTCAAGTGAGTACACTTTAATTGAAAACTTAACTTTGATTGAAAATTGTTTATATTTAACAAAAAATAGTGTTTCAGTAGATAGTGTTGATAAGGTTCTCTCTGATTATGGTATGAATCATTTTAAAGAAGACTTAATACAGAAATTCTCTAGCGGAATGATTAAGAGATCTGAACTTGCTATTGCTCATCTTATTAATCCAGAAATTCTGTGCATAGACGAACCTTTAAATTATCTTGACAAAGATGGCTCCCAATTACTTATACAATTATTGGAAAAAAGATCGAATGATACTCGAAGTACTATTTTGTCTTCTCAAGAATCTTTAAACCTATTCAAAAGTGACTATGAAACAATTAATTTAAATGTTTAATAATTATTACATAGTTAAAAAAGAAATTCTTGGTGAGTATAGAAACAATACTTCTCTATTCATCATAACTCCTACTATGGCTGTTCTTGTTTTGGTATTCCCAATCTTATCTGAAAATAGATACATTATTGACGACAACTTCTTTACTATTACTCAATTACTATTTCTAATCGTATTCGCGACTTTATTTTCAATAAGAAATCCATTGAGCCAAAAAAAATTAATGAGGGAATTAAATTTTGGGGACATTGCTAGAAAAGATTTCTTTATTTCAAAAACGATATCGGAATTTGTTATTTTTCTTCCACAAGCAATAATTTTAATTAGTTTATTTTCAATATTTACAAATACTGGAATTCAAAACCATTTAATTTATTTTGGTATATCAGTTATCTTCTTTTCAGTAAATTCAATAATGACAAACTTGTTTTTTCAAATGTTTACCAGCTTTGAGAGTAGATTTGTCCAATTCATATTAATGGTTCCTATTTTAATGTCTCTTTCATTTTTAGTTGCCCCTATCTGGTTAGGTATAAACCCAAATTTAACTAATATTTATTTAGTAATGTATTTAGGAATAACTTTGTTAGTTTTTTTATTTACAAACTGGTTTTTACAGAGAGATTTCAAATGATTTTTTATGGCTCTACAATTTTATGGACTTTGATAGTACTATTTGGTCCTTATGATGTGACTCAAGGAATGTCCTCAAAATTACTCTATGTTCATGTTCCGACAGTCTGGATAGCATACTTGGGTTACTCTTTAACATTTGTTTACTCTTTGTTGTACTTGTTAAAAAGAGATCATAAATACGATAGCCTCGCCCTTTCAAATGCTAAATCTGGAGTTGTTTTCACAATAGTGACCCTTGTTTCTGGTTCTGCTTGGGGAAAAGCAACTTGGGGAACATGGTGGGTTTGGGGAGATGCAAGACTTAACTTAACAGCAATACTCCTTCTTGTTTACATGGGATATTTAGTTTCTCGAAGTTTTAGTTATGATTTAGATAAAACTGCCAAAAACTCTTCATTCATAGGTATATTTGGAATTATACAATTACCAATTTTACATTTTAGTGTTATTTGGTGGAGATCAGTTCATCAACAGGCATCTATACTAAGTCAAGAAACAATCTCAACAGGGAGTGCTCCCATGTCCTCAGACATTCTTACTACTCTCTTGATATCTCTTGTTTTAGTAACTATAGTTCACTTTTCATTACTGAAAAAGTTTAATTCAACATCTGAGAAATTATGGAATGATTACTTGAATCCAAAGAACAGAGTTAAAATTTAGACAAGTGAATAAAAATTTTATATTTATTTTTTTAGGCATCTCCCTAATAACATTTGCTAGTGTGCGAATAGCATCAAATAATACAATTTTTTACTATACAACCAGTGAGGCTATCGAGAATGTTGACATATCTAAATCTGAAAGATTAAAGCTTGGAGGTTTTGTCGTGAGTGAGTCAATATCTAAAACTCGAAATGCTCAGACAAACTTTACTATTACAGATGGAAATTTTGATATTGTGATAATTTTTGATGGCTATATCCCCGACCTATTTCAGGAAGAAATGGGAGTTATACTTGATGGGTATTTTGAAAATGAAATATTCTATTCAGACGACATGTTAGTAAAACACGATAACGAATATATTTCTGAAGATGGTGAGGCCTATGACGTTGAAAATTATACAAAATGATTTCTACTATTGGCCTTATATTGAGTTGGATATGTCTACTCAATCTTTTAATTTTATTTTTTTCGAATAATAAATTCCGAATTAATTTAATGGTTAGATTTAATTTGCTAATTAATTTTCTATTATTTTGCTTGTTGGAAATTGGATTATTTATAAATGATTTTTCTTTAAACTATATAGCTAATTACTCAGCAACTACAACTCCCCCAGTTTATAAGTTTGCTTCTTTATGGGGTTCTTTAGACGGGTCTATACTTTTATGGAATCTTATCCTTGCATGTTATTTTTTAGTTTATTTAAGGTACTACAAAAAGAGTGGAGAAAATATAGATATTAAAATATTTACATCAATAATTATATTTTTTACAAGTTATACAATTTTTAGCTCCTCACCATTCTCAGGTTGTATAGAATTATCATCAATTGGATGTGAGTCTTCATCACTTTTACCTTTTCAAGATCTTGTATCTTCTTCACAAGGTCGAGGCCCAAATCCATTACTACAAAACCATCCCCTTATGGCTATCCATCCTCCAATTTTATATCTTGGATATATAGGACTAGTTCTCCCTTTTGTGATTACAACTAGCTACCTTTTTCAGAAAGATACAGATAGTAGATGGGTGCAACTTGCCGCAGACTCAACCTTTTATCCTTGGTTATTTTTAACAGCAGGTATAGCTCTTGGAGCAGCATGGTCGTATGAAGTTCTTGGATGGGGTGGTTATTGGGCATGGGACCCAGTTGAAAATGTATCATTCATACCCTGGCTCCTTGCAACAGCTTTTTTACATTCTTCAAAAGCTCAATTAAATGAATCAACTCTTTTGAATTGGAACTATGTTCTTGGTGGTTTGATGTTTTTATCGACAATTTTTGGTACATTTATAACCCGTTCAGGTGTATTAATTTCTGTTCATGCTTTCTCAAATGGAAATATTGGAGTATTTCTTTTATCTGGACTAGCAATTTTTACTTTGTTTTTCGTTTATACAGGATCTAAAAATATTGAGTATTTTTCTACATCAAAAAAATTAGGCAATCTTTTTGGCAAGTCTGGATTTTTTATTGCCAATAATATACTTCTTTTTGTATCAGCTTTAATTATTTTTATAGGTACCGTTTATCCAATTTTTTATGAAAATTTTTACAACAGGCAATTAACCATTGGGAGAAGTTTTTTTGATATTTTAATTGGACCATTATTACTCATTCTTCTTCTTATGATGATATTCTCAATTAGGCTGAGTAAAAAAAATATTAACTTTAATGAGTGGTTTCAACAAAATCTCTTGTCTTTAAATATTTCTTTAATTATTTCTATCATAATAACTTATACATACCGTTTTGAATATTTAGGCATATTAACTGTCTTTGGAGCAATGAGTCTGTTGATAGCTGGAGTGAAAAATTTAATACCTAAAATAAAACAAAAAAGAATTAAGGGATCGTACTGGGCAGGACAATTAGCTCACATTGGTATTGCAGTATTTAGCCTTGGCTTGATATTGAATGTCACTCAAAGTTACTCTAGTGAATTTATTGTAAATGAAAACAGCATTGTTGAATTTGGTGGTAAAACTTACACGATTGATAAAGCTTATGAGGTATCTAGAGAAGAAAAAGATATTATCAACTTACCTATAAGTTCAAATAGAAATATAAAAAATGCTTCGCTAAATATCTTTAAAAACTCATCACAGCAAGCTATAAGTTCCCCCGCCATATTCAGAACTGTTGAATATGACACATATGTAACAATAAAATTTATTGATAGTAACAATTTTAAATTAATTTTTAGAAAAAATTATGGAATATTAATCATGTGGATTGGTCTAGCTCTTAGTACTACATCCTTCATTCCAAAAGTTAAACAAAATGAAAAATAGATATATATTTGTTAGTTTAATATTAACGCTGGTCCTTTTACCTTTTTTATACGAAAATGATGAGTCTAGATTTGAGACATGGAGTAAAAATCTATTATGCCCTGTGTGCCAGGGTGAAACTATTTTTGACTCTCCTTCTGAGTATGCCGATGACATGAGATTCGTGTTGAAAGAACAGATAAATAATAATTTATCCGATCAAGAAATTTATGATTACTGGGTATCCAGATTTGGTGAGAGAATTATTACCAATCCACAGAATAAAAATATAGAAATTATAATTATTCCACTGCTGATATCAGTAATTTTTATAATATTTTTTGTAAGAAAAGTTAAAAAATGAATAAATGGTTTTTCTCACTAATAGGAATTACTAGTCTCTTTGTAATAATCTTTATAAATCTATATAACAATTCTGAAACATATACTAGAACAAATACTGATCTTGATAATGTAAGTAACGAAGAAATGGAGATTGTAATTGCTGATAATCCAGATATTTTTCCAATGAGAATAGCTTTAGCAAATAGGTATTTCGATGAAGTTAACTACTCTATGGCCCTCCCTCATTTTATGTATGTTGCAGAAAACTCCTCGGATGTTGAATTAAAAAGTTACTCACTCGCCCAAATAGCTTGGATGGTTTACGAATCTGGAAACACAGAGGTAGCAACTAAATACTTGAATGAATCAATTTCTATTAATCCTGAGTCTATAATATCTAACACTTATCTTGGAATTTTATATTTACAAGAGCCATCTACTAAATCAGAGGGCTTTGAAATAATAAGTAAGTTACTCCTTTCTGAAAATCTTTCAGAAGATGATAGAAATTTACTAGAGGAAATAATTTCAAATTATGAAAATTAGACTTATTTTGATTTCTCTTCTTTTGTCTTACTGTTCGAGTACAGGGATTAACCAAGAAGTAATACAAATTACAAATCTAAATATAAATTCCTTACAAAACCTTGATTCAGATAATGAAACTAATTTAGATTCTGAATTTCTAATAATTAATTATTGGGCATCATGGTGCTTGGAGTGCATAGAAGAACATGATTTGCTTATTTCCTTGAATCAGATTGAATCATTTAATGGAAAAGTGGTTTTAATCAGTTTCCAAGATAATGTTTCAAATTCATTAGATTTTTTAAATAAATATGGATACGGAGACTTAATTTATCTTATTGACAATAAAAGCGAGTTTGCCATTAACTCTGGTGTATTCGGTGTCCCAGAAACCCATATCATAAAAAAGGGGGAAATTATCAAGAAATATATTGGCCCGTTGTCTTTTAGTGACGTTGAAGAAATAATAATTTTATATTCATAACTAATAAATTGTAAGCTAAAGTTATCTTGAGATGGATAATCGCGATTTATCGAGGAAAGTCCGGACACTATAGAGCAGAGAGCTGGGTAACTCCCAGGCAAGTAATTGACGGAAAGTGCAACAGAAAATATACCGCTTATCAAGGTAAGTAAGGGTGAAAAGGTAGTGTAAGAGACTACCAGTAATTTAAGTAATTAAATTAGCTTGTAAACCCCTCTCAGTGCAATATCAAGTAGCAATTAGCTTGCTCGGCTAAAAATTGCGGGTAGATAGCTAGATATATTTGGTAACAAATATACAAGATGGATGATTATCTTACATTAATTTGTAAACAGAATCCGGCTTATAGTCTCATAAAACCTGGGTGTCTCTTTTTGAGGCACCCACCTAAATTACATTATTTGTTAACCTTATGTAATGACAAAATTTTCTTATTTCTTGGGATCAGAACAATGGCAACCTGAGACATTAATTGAACACGCAAAGCTAGCAAAAGAAGTTGGTTTTGATATGGTAACAATTTCAGAACACTTTCATCCATGGGTTGATGATTATTCAGCTTCGAATTTTACTTGGTCAACACTAGGAGCTCTAGCAAATAACACTCCTAATTTAGATTTAGGTACTGGTGTAACCACACCACTCTGGAGAATGCATCCAGGAGTAGTTGCTCAAGCATCTGCAACTATTGATAGGTTAACAAAATCTACATTTCACCTTGGTGTTGGAACAGGTGAAAATATGAATGAAGGTCCACTAGGTTACAGTTTTCCAAAATATGATGAAAGAGCATCCAGAATGAAGGAGGCATTAATTATCATAAGAAGACTGTTAAATGGTGAAAAGCTAGATTATGAAGGAGAGTTTTACTCAACTTATGGTGCTAAGTTATACTCTCCCCCACTTAAAGATGTTCCCATATGGCTAGCTGCCGGAGGACCTAAATCTTCGAATCTAGCAGCAGAATATGCTGATGGCCTGATGATAAGTGTGAAAAATCCTGAGGATGCTTATGAACGGGTAATAAATCCAGCGAAAATAAAAACTGATGAGCTTGGAAAGTCAAAATTAAGAGTTCATACCTACAGGTGGACAATGTTTGCTGAAAATGACGAAGATGCATGGGAATCCCTTAAATCTTGGAGAGGACTCAGAGCACCTAATCGATTACAAGAAATTGACCCTAAGGCTTTAAGGGAGCAAGCTGATTCACTGCCAAAAGAAGAAATAATGTCAAAATTTTCCAGAGCTGGAAGTATTGAAGAGTTAATAAATATTTACTCACCTTTAGTTTCTGACTTTGGGTCAGAAATAGTTACAATTCAAATCTCATCTGTTAATCAGGAAGAGACTATAAAATTGCTGGGCAAAGAGTTACTGCCAAGACTTAAACAATAAATTGCTATCTTTATTTTTGATTGGTTCTTTAGGAGGGTTTCTTTCTGGTGTGTTGGGTATAGGTGGCGGTGTAGTATTTGTTCCTCTCTTAACATATTTTACAAATCAAGACTTCAAAATAAATACTGGAATATCATCTATGGCAGTAGTTTTTGTAGCAACTACTAGTAGTGTCATATATATTTCAAATGGACAAACCTTTTCAATCTACATAATTTATCTCATAATTGGCGGAATAATTGGTGGATACTTGGGTAGTAAGTTGACTTTTTCACTAGAAACAAAGACTTTACAAAGAATTTTTGCAGTATTGCTTTTGGTTGTTTCATACAGGATGATTTTTTCTACAGGATTTTCATCTAAATATGAAGAAAATATCGTCTTATATCTATTAATAGGCATCTTCTCAGGTGTACTTTCTGGACTACTTGGGATTGGTGGCGGAATTGTAAGAATTCCGCTATTAATTTTTTTTGGAGGATTGGGAAATCTAACAGCTCAAGGATTTTCTTTAATCACTACTGTACCTACCGCTCTAACTGCAGCTTACACAAAGCTTAGAAATGATCGAGAATTTGCAAAACGAGGTTCTATTGTTGGAATTTCAGGAATTGTTGGATCAATCATTGGAGGTAATTTAGCTTTTAGACTCCCACAGGAGTTTCTAAATACCTCATTTGCAGTTTTTTTAATATTAGTAAGTTTTAACATGTTAGTTAAAACTTCTAAATGATTCCCTCTGTTAAAAATTTTTCAATTAAATTTTTAGACTTTAACTTAAACGCCAAATAAGTAACTCCGAATACCTCTAATATTGCTGTGGTTAACCTAGGTTTAACAAAATTATCACTTGACTCGAATGGCAAGGGGTAAAGGAAATTAGTCTGATCGAGCCACATGAAATCTAACAATAAATGTAAATAAAGACCAATTGAGAAAAGGAGTGAGTTTTTTCTAAATATTGTTGCTCTTTTAGAAATTATCATTATCACAAACATAACCAAAACTGAAAATAATAACGAATGAGTGATAAACCTTGGTTCTTTATCAATAAAGCTGACTGACAACAAACTGTCTAAAATGTCAAGAAATATAAGTCCTACAATTAGATATCTTAAATCTGCTTTAGTATCTTTAAAAACTGATTTAAATATTAAGACTCCAGTACCTATAAACCAAAAAAACATTAGCTATCCAAAGCCTGGTTAGCTAATTGATCAGCCCTTTTATTATTTTCTCTATAGATATGGTGGATTGAAAAGTTCTCGATATGAGAAATCAAATTTATAGCTTCTTCATAATGCTCTTTTAAGTTCTCCGACTTTACTTTATAATTTCCCATAATTTGTTCAACTACTAAATTGGAGTCTAAATAAAATATTACATTTTGAACTTTATTGTCAACACAGTACTTCAATCCTTCAATTAAAGCTAAATATTCTGCTACGTTATTAGTTGCTATTCCAATTTTCTTAGAGATAGTTGCTTTTTCTAAATTGTTTTCGACTATCGAAACTCCAATAGAAGCATCTCCAGGATTTGAACGTGATGCTCCATCACAATAAATGTTGAGATTCAAACTAAGATACCACCACAATAAGGACACTGCTGAAACTCAGTGTCAAAAATGGAATCTAGTTCGCTACTAGTTAAATCTACTCCACAACACCCACATTGATTATTTTCTAGTCTATAAGCAGCAATTACATCTACACCTCTAGATTTAAGATCATCGTAAAGTTCTTGTACTTTTTGAGGAAAAGTTGATATTAACTCTTTTTTTTCACTTTCGAACACTGACAATTTCTCATCAATCATTTGCCACTCATTTTTAACCAATTTTGAAATTTCGATCAAGTCGCTTTTAACTTCATTAAGGGACTCAGTTAATTTTTTTATTTCATCGAGTTCATCCTGATTGTTTCGATTTAATATATTGAGCTTTGTATCCAGTTGTGACAATTGTGACTCATTAGATTCTTTTTGTTTCGTATAGTTCAATAAGTCATTTGAATCTAGAGATTTATCTTCAAGTTTTGTTTTAATATCAAATATTTTTTGGGATATAGATGTTCTTGAAAAGGAAATAGTATCTTTTTCTTTGTAATAGTTTTGAATTTCATTTTTTTGGATAGTAATCTTCTCAGTTAATTCTTTAAAATCTGACTCAAGCGACATTAGTCGAACAACACTCTCGCTACTCTTTTTTTCATTTTCAATTTTATAAATTTTATTATCAATTTCTTGAAGTTCTATTAAGTTGCTGAGCAAGAATGGTTCATTCATAATATTCGTTATATAAATATTCTATTTCTGTCATTAGGATTTTATTAAGTTTCTCCGTAAAGATTTTCATCCCTGGTTTTTCCGTTGAGATATGGTTTAGTTGAATTACTCCCATTTCATACTCATCAGCTAATAAAAAATGGTGGTGAGAAACATCACCAGTAATAAATAAATCTACCTTACCTAAAATTTCTTGTAAAAATTGAGTCCCTGAACCAGGAACTAGTGCAATAGTATTTATATTTTTTTGTGATTTAAAATAATCATTCGTTCTAATAATTTCTGTTCTCAATTTCTCTTTGACAAACTTTTGCATAGAATCTGAATCTTTTTCCTCAATTTCTCCAATTCTTCCTACACCTCTTTCATTTAAAGTAAGACCAAAATTTTTAATATTCCTTAAATTAAATAAACCTGCCAGGATATCTGCATTTCCATGATCAGATACGTCTTGGGCTGTATGAATAGAAATTACATTTATATTTTCTTTGTAATATTCCAAAGATAATTTTGAAAGCATTAGGTCTTCGTTTAGATTATCAAATTTCCTATATGTTGCTGGGTGATAAGAAATAACTGTATTAACTTGGTTTTCTTTGCAGTACTGTAAAGTTCTTAAATCTAAATCATGACTAACTACAATTCCGGAAACTGTATTAGCGCGAGCTCCAATCAGCAAGCCTACTTTATCATCTTCAAATGCATCCTCGAGAGGACAAATTTTATCAATAGTATCTAATAAATTATCAACATTCACTCATCTAATAGTAATAACTTAATTTACAAAGATTTAGCAGTTTTTTTATTATGATAATTTGCCCACAAAACAAGTAATGTTGGGAGAATTAAAATAGATGCCACTAAAGCAAAACCTATAGAAACTAGTACAACTTGTCCCATTTGCTGGAACGGTTTTAGTGTGGAAGTTGTGAGAATTCCAAAACCCGCCATAGTTGTAAATGCAGAGCCAAATAATGAGCCTCCTGTAGTTTTTAAGGTCGATGTTATTGCTGTAACAGGATTTGAGTCATTATTTAATGCTTCTCTAAATCTATTTGTGACGTGAATAACAAAAGGAACACCTATTCCAATTGCTATACCAGTCAATGTGGCTGTAACCGGATTTAAAGGAATATCTAATAAATTCATTCCTAAGTAAGTACCCATAACTATTGCTATAACTGGGAAAATAGTTACCACGCCAAGAAATGGCCTTCTCAAATCTATCCAGTAATAAATTATCAAAAAAATCATGGAGGACAGAATTGCAAATACTAAGGATTGAAATTGTGATGCAGAAATTAAATCACTAACACTGTTTGTAACTATGCTGTCATTTGTAGCAGCTACATCAACTCCCAGGTTGATTACAGGTTGAAAAGCTCCATAGATATCCTCAGTTAACTGTCTGGAACCCTCAGAACCAGCTGATGTAGTTATTTTTATTTGCTGAGCCGTAAATACCTCTTCCTCATTTAAGAATAAGGAGCCTGAAAAAGTTGCAGGATCGGAGACAAGTAAAAATTTGTATAAGGAGTCAACGTCACCCGTAGAAGACACCTTCAATGCATCCAGTCCTTCTCCTGACATTACCTGAACTCCATATGACATAAGTCCTGAAATAAGTTCCATATCAGGAGTTTGAGGAGGTGAACCTGGTAAAGCATTTTGTGGTAAAAGCATTGAACCAATAGACGCTACAACTGATTCATTTGCTACATTTTCACCAAATACGACTACATTATCTGCTCCGGCTAGGTCATTAATTGCATCAATAATTGCATTATGAATCTCTGGTGTAGCTAGATTTTCTCCTTCAAGCAATACAGAAGTTGTCTCTCCAAAACCCCCACCAAATTCATCGGTCAAAACTGCAAGTGTGGCTACAACTGGATCGTCTTCTGGTAGGAAATCAGTAAAGTTAAAGACTGTATCTAAATTTGTAAAACTAATATACCCATAGCCAGAAACTCCTATTAACAAGGCAACACTAATTAGTTTTAGCTTTTTGGGTATGATTGAACTAGCACCAGCTATTTTATTTAGAACACTTTCACCTGATGATGAGAATGCTTCTCTGCTGATTGATTCTTTTGTTTCTGCTCTTTTATCTAATAATGATCTTATAGCTGGAACAAATGTCATTACGAGCAATAATGCAAATAAGATACCGAAGGATACTGTAATTCCAAAATCTTTAAATTCAGGTAATGGTGATACAACATTTGAAAGGAATCCAACTATTGTTGCCAAAGTAGCGAGTGAAAGAGCTATTCCAACTGAGCTAAGTGTGTTCGTAGTTGCATCTTTAACTGATTGGCCATTGCCTAATTCTTCCCTGTATCTCCCTGTGAAATGGATTGCATAGTCAACTCCTAAACCAATTAATAATATAGGGGCAATTTGGGATATCTGATTAGGTGCACCAATAACATTCAAATAACCAGGGCCAAGTAAAGCACCTATTCCTTGCATCCAGCTGATTGAAAGTAATATAGTTCCAAGACTTAGAAGCAAATCACTAACAGTTCTTCTTGAAGATTTAAAAAAGCCATAACCTTTTCTGGGCCTAATAAAAAATATATAGGCAAGTACGCCTAAGATAATCAAGAATGCTTTACCGAAAAGTACTCCTATTTCACTGATAAAATCATCGCCATCATTAACAAGTAAAATTCCGAATGAGAAACCACTGACATCAATTGATTCATATTTTTCAGAGATTGCTGATAATTCATCACTTAATTGTACTTCCATTCGTGGTTGTTCTATAAAAGCTCCATCACTACCACCAAAAGCATCTGCAATTTTTGCAGAATCAATTGTAATTATTGCCAAACCAGCTGTCGATGAAACTGTGTCAGAATCATAGTTTTCGGAGAGAAGTGCTGATGCAAAAGCTTGAAATTCAGGTGGCATTTGTGCTGAAGCAGCTTTATAAGCTTGTTTTAATTGATCGTCATTCATTTGATTAATATTAAACATTGGGTTAAATGCTCTAGCAAAATCAATAGGACCAAAAAATCCTTGTAGAGCTCCCTGCCCAGGTTGAGTGATTAGATATTCTGAAATTTCACTGGTAGCAACAACTTGTTGAATCTCAATCCAAGCTTTGTAACCATCTACGGTTAATACATCCTCACCAGTCATAATTACTTGGAAAACGCTTTGTCCTCCAGAAGATGCAAAATACTCACCTAATTTTGATTGTGCCTGAATCTCAGGAGTGTCAAGTTCTCCACCAAAACTTGTGCTCAACTCCTCGGCCTGTGTAGCCATGTATCCGAAGAATCCAGTAAGAAGAAGTACGACTAAAATTGTTACGACGGGACGTTTTGTTGCTGCTGAACTAAAAAAGTTTGTCAGTGCTTTCATTAAATTAACTCCATTTTTTTAAACTAGCCTAATAATAATAAATCCACGGTTTAATCTATAACTCTGGAAAACTCTTTCTCAATAATTACACAGAAATAGGTTTTTTTACTTATTTTTAAATGCTGTAATATTGTTTTATGAAAAAATATTTATTTGCAGTAATTTTTTTCCTGTCTATGACGCCCTCCATCGCCTTTGCTGATGAAGATAATGATGTTCAAAAATCTAATAGAATAGATAACTATGAGACAATGACAATATCTCAATCTGGAAGTTTATTCTACAGCGTCACAAATGAAATAATTCAGGGCGCAAAAAATCTAAATACTAATTTAAGTTTTATTGGAAGGGCTAATGTTGGATTAGAAAAAATTACGGATGAATACGGTAATGAAAAATTAACGACTAAAAAAGATTATCTCTATAGCATCTCAGTAAAAACTGTTGAAAAAGATTTTGTGAAATACATATATACGAAAAAAATCTCAGAAAAAATTAACGAAGACTTAATCATCATTTCAGAACTAACTGCAAATTTATACTCTATTCAAATTGGCGACATTATTCACTTAGTAGGACTTAATGGAGAACCCATGGAGATAGTTGTTGGAGATATCATTCCAGATTCAGAATTAGGTTGGTTTGAGGCAGTTGTTAATAAAAAAACTGGTTTCAATCTTGGAATCTACAGAAATATTCAAGCAATTATATGGGATAACAAAATTACAGAGAATCATTTAATTGAGTTCTATAGGAATATCAAATATGACAAGATTAAGGTTTCTAATAAAAATTCAAAGCCCAATAAAAATTGGGTGCTACCGAATGCTTTAGTAAAACAAATGTTTGGTGATTTTCAAATTAAAGAAAAAGATGGAACATGGATAATTACAGAACCCAAGTGGAGAAATGAAAATATAGAGAGAATAAGCATGCCCATTATTGGCAGAACGACTTGCCATAGGTTGATGTGGGAACCACTAAGAGGTGCATTAAATCAGATAAAAGCAGAAGGGCTTGCAGATACACTCTCTAGAGAAGAGTTTACAACTTCCGGTGGATGCTATGCGCCGAGAAGGATATCTCGTTTTGATGCTGGGGGTTCAATTTCAAGACATGCCTGGGGTATTGCTATTGATATAAATACTAAATCAGGATATGTCCCTAGAGTTGTTGAAATCTTTAACTCTTGGGGTTTCGCGTGGGGTGGAACATGGACCTCACCAGATGAAATGCATTTCGAACTTAGAGACTTATCAGCCAGTGTTTCTAAGTCCAGCAGCTAGACCATTTATTGACAATAAAAGCGCTGTCCTCTCTTCATTGGTTATATCTTTATTTGAAAGCTTTTTCATTAATAGAATTTGAATAAGTGAAAGTGGATCTAAATAAGCATTCCTGACTTGTAAAGTGTTTCTTAAGATTGGATTATCCTCAAGCAACTCATTATTAGTTACTAATTTTATAGCCTTAATTACCTTTTTGGACTCAGTAACTATTTCATCAAATAAATATTTGTGCTTCTTATCCAAAAGCTGATCGATATACATTCTTGATATAGTTAAATCAGATTTCACAACTGTCATTTCAATATTGCTGATTAAATTTTTCAAAAATGGAGAATTTCTATAAGCACTTTGGACTGTCTTCAATCCATTTTTGTCGATACTTTCAAGAATTGCAGTTCCAGCTCCATACCAACCTGTGAGGGTCTGTCTAGTCTGTGCCCATCCAAAAACCCATGGAATTGCCCTGTAGCTATCTATTGTGCTCTCAGAGGACCTTTTAGAGGGTCTGGAGCCTATGTTTAAGGTAGATAGTAATTTAACTGGTGTAACTTTTTCGAAATATGTCATTAGATTCTTGTCAGATATTAAATCTTGATATTTTTTAAGTGATGAAATAGATAACTCTTCAATGAGTGCATTCTCTTTTTTATTATCTTTAAGACTTGTAGAGCTTGCTGATAAAAAAGCTGCTATTCCTAATTTTAAGTTCTCTTTAGCCAGATTAGCAGTAGAGTATTTATCAGAAATTACTTCTCCTTGTTCTGTGTATCGTATCTGATTTGAGATTGTCCCCTCTGGTTGAGAAAGTATCGAGTTGTAGGTTGGACCACCACCCCTACTGATGGTTCCCCCTCTGCCATGAAAGAAAACAATGTTACAATTATGATCTTCACCTTTTTTGTATAGCGAAATTTGGGCTTTATAAACATTCCACTGCGAAGAGATAATTCCTCCGTCCTTATTTGAATCTGAATACCCCAGCATTATTTCTTGGGTGGAATCGTGATATTTATTTATATGTTTTCTATAACCATTATTGGATAACAGTTGTTCTAAAAATACTTCAGAATTTTGTAAATCATCTATCTCCTCTAGTAATGGAACAATCATTGGAATATCTTTGCTTGATTTAATATGACGTTTGCTTAACTTGAATAAATTTAGTATGTCAGAATCACTTTTGGTCATCGAAAGTATTATTGAATTAATTACTTTACTGCCATATAAATTTTTCCAATCAGGAATGGATTCAAGAACTTTTATGAATTCTAAATTTTGCTTTTGATAAAGTTGAGGATTATTAATAACTTTTGAATTCTCTCTAATATCTAAAGACACTCCATGAAATTCAAATACATCAATATATTCAAGAAATTTTGAAAAACTATTGTCATGACGAGTAATGTTAAGTGACTCCCGTAATGAAAAATCTAAAAGTTTCATATCACTATTGAATTCATCAAAACTTTGATAGCCAGAATTTTTTTCTTGAAAATTTTCTAATCTATGGAAAACAAGTGAGAGAAAAATTCTGAAAGGTTCATCAAAATTTACTTTTGCATAGTGGCTATATTCTTTTTTGAGAATTTTACTGTACTCATCAATTCTTTGATTAAGTTTCTTAGGGGTTTTTATATAACTTGTTGAAAAACTAAACTCCTCAGAGAATTTCTTAATTTTATCCATATAGATATTTATTATTTGTTTTGAATAAATTTCCAACGATTGTTCAGTAATCTTTTTAGTAACATATGGATTTCCATCACGATCACCACCTACCCATGAACCCAAACTAAGAATATTATTATTTTGATCTGGGTTGACAGTTTCGTCATCCTTAATATCTGTGAAAACATCATTATATATGATATCTAAGTAGTAAAGAAGAGACTTAACTTCATCAAGTGGATTAGGTTTAATTGACCTGACTTCTCTTGTGTACCAAAGCTCTGTGATTATATTATTTATATCATTTATAGAACCTGATTTGTTTTCAGAAATAATTTCTCCAATTCTATAAATTTTATTTAATGTAGATTGCCTAGCGCTTTCTGTTGGGTGAGCAGTAAATACTGGTGAAAATTTATATTTCTTTCTCTCGTTAATTAAATTCCGCTTTTCAGAGACAGCGAAAGATTCTCTAAATACTTGTTCAGATATATTTGCTAAATAGAAATATAGTGTAAACGCTTTTGCAACAATTAAAATCTCCTTAGAATTTAATTTTTTTAGTTCTTCAAAAGCAATATCAAGGTACTTTGGATTATTTGATGACCTATATTTTTTCGAGTTTAATCTAATGTCTTCAACAATATTGTAATATTTTTCTCCAGCTTGTTTTTTTATAACCTGTCCCAGCTCACTTGCTAATATATTGATAGTTTTAGACAGTGTAGAAAATTCGCCGGAAATAGCTATATCCTTTCTGCATTCTGGTAATGACTGCTACCAGTTGCATCAAAAATTGGAACTGTAATGTTGTTAAAATCGAATTTTTCGAATTCAGTATGTGCGGTGTGAACTAAAATTAAATCATAATTCTTAATATTATCTAGGCTTTCCTCTTTGTTGATTTTTTGATTTTTGACATCAATTTCACCTACATAGGGGTCAAAGTACTTTACATTGACTCCCCTATCAAGAAGGTTTTCAATTATACCTAGAGCGGGAGATTCTCTAACATCTCCAATATCTTTTTTATAAGCAACCCCAAGAATTAATATATTTGAATTCTTGAATGGCTTTTCCAATAAATTCATTTTTTCTAAAAGCCTTGTGACTACATAATTTGGCATAGAATTGTTTATTTCTTGTGCAAGTTCAACAAACCTCACCGGCTTGCCAATTTGTCTTGTTTTGAATGATAAATAATTTGGATCAACTGGAATACAGTGCCCTCCAACACCTGGACCCGGCCTAAATGATTCAAAGCCAAAAGGTTTTGTTTTTGCGGCATCTACAACTTCCCAGATATCTATTTCTAACATATTGCATAAAATTGCAAGCTCATTAATAAGGGCTATATTTACGTGTCTATAAGTATTCTCAAGTAGTTTCACCATTTCCGCCTCTTTAGTACCTCCAACTGAAACAACCGAGTCTATAATTTTCTCATAGAAAGCTTTTATCTTCTGAAGAGACTTTTCATTTATCCCGCTAATTATTTTTGGAGTATTTTTAAAATTCCATTTTTCATTACCTGGATCAATTCTTTCGGGTGAATACCCTGCATAGAAGTCAACTCCCGCCTTCAGACCTGAAATGTCTTCAATTATCGGTACTAAAACTTCAACAGTTGTACCTGGATACGTAGTAGATTCAAGGATAATGATTTGTTCTTTTACTATATGTTGAGCAATAGTTTCTGCTGCGCTCCTGACAAAGCTAAGGTCTGGTTGGTAATCAGTTAATGGAGTTGGAACGCTAATAACAATTACTTCAGAATCTGACAAGTACTTTGAGTCAGCTGATAGAAATAATCCATCTTTAAGTGACTTTTGCAACTCTTGATTTGAAATGTCTTCTATAGATGACTGTCCATCGTTGTAATCAGAAACTCTTTTCTCATTGATATCATATCCATAAACCTTAAGCTTGGAGCTTGTAGCTTGTATGGCGAGGGGTAATCCAACATAACCAAGGCCAATTACACCAACATCATATTTAAATTTACTCATTTTCCTCTAATACAAAGCTTCATAAATTCTTTGGGAAGTTTTACCATCCCAGTTTTTAATTTTAATTTCAGTAGGTAGTTTACTCCCTAATGATTTATTTATTTCATTAATTATTACTTCGGTATTTACTCCAATGACTTTATTAGTCCCGCTTGATACAGTAATCGGACGTTCAGTCTCTTCTCTTAATGTAAGACACTTTATATTCAAAAAAGTAGTTTCTTCTTGTAAGCCACCGGAATCAGTTAGGACTAAGTCAGCTCCAGAGACTAAAGCTAAAAATTTAATATATGGAAGAGGCTCTATGAATAAAAAGTTGTCATAATGTAAATTATTACTCTCTATGTATTGAGATAGCCTTGGATGAGCAGGAATTAATATTTTAAAGTCTTTTTTAAAAGCATCCAGGGCTTTGAAAATACCATTAAGTACTTCATTGGTCAAATTTCCAGGTCTATGTAAAGTCATTACAAAATAGGGTTGCTCTATTTGTAGTTCATCCATTACATGAGTCTTGGAACTTAGAATATTTTCTAAGTTAGCTTTTAATGTGTCAATCATGATATTGCCAACATTGTAAATCTTTTCCTTGCTGATATTTTCTTCAACTAGATTCTTGACGGCATCATCTGAAGGTGTAAACAAATAATCACTTATAGCATCCACTGCAAGCCTGTTTCTTTCTTCTGGCATCATCATATTTCTAGATCTTAAACCTGATTCGACATGAAAAAGTTCTATTTCTCTATTTTTTGCTACTAAAGCTGCAGCAAGAGTTGATGTAACATCACCAAAAACTCCAACTTTAGGAACTATATTTTTACTTAAAGTATTGTCAATACTTTTAATCATATAACTTAATTGATGATTCATTCCATCTAATGGTGTTTCTAGGTTTATATCAGGTTCCCTAAGTTGAAGATCTTTAAATATATTTCCTGACATATTTTTATCCCAGTGCTGACCTGTGTGAATGAATAAAACATCTAAGTTTTTATTTTCGAAATATTTTACTAATGGCGCAGCTTTAATAAAGTTTGGTCTTGTACCTACGACTAGAGCTACGTCAAAACTATTTTTTACCACATTATGATTTTAGTCACACATTTAGCTGTTAATAAGCAACTATTATTGAATTGATGAATAAAAGTATTGTTCTAAATATATGCGGTGTAAAATCTCTCGGGGGTTTAAAAGTCGTTAGAAATGCAATCAAAGCTATTAATGAATCGCAACTTGAACTAATTATTTTACATAATAATAATTTATCTAGAATTAGCTCTGAAATTGGTGATTTCATAGACATAGAGACTAATTTAAATAGAATCTTCCATCCGTTTCTAAATATTTTTTTAGGAAGAAATAAAATGAAGTTAATCAATAACTCTGAAGCTACTATACATTTAGGTAATTTCGGATTCAAGACTAAAAATAAATCTTGCATAATGATTCAAAACATACTTCCTTTTGAAAAAAGGGATTTCAAGAACTTTGTGTTGAGGTACTTTGTAAATAAATCTTTTAGGCAAAGTGATTTTATAATTTACCAACTCAATCATGTTGCAAAATTAATTAACGGTCGTTTCCATAATAAACTTATAGAAATTGGAGAAATAAAAAAATCTTTAAAAGATACTAATACTCAAGTTGGAATAATTAGTATTCTAAGTAAAATCGAGAACAAAAATTCAACTTTTATTGAAGAAGTACTAAATGAAATTTCTTATGATATTCCGAATCTGAAAATTACCAAATATAGCTCTGAAGAAGGTAAGGAAGGACACAATTCAGGGAAATTTTTAGAATCCCTTAATGAACACAACATATATTTTCACGCAAGTACATATGAAACCGTTGGACTACCTTTGTATGAAGCAAGTTCGAATGGGTTATTTGTTGTTGGTCCTAATAGAGATTATATGAAATATTTTGACAAATCTAATTCGGCAAAATATTCAGAAAATGATGTTTCATCTGCAGTTAATCATATAAAAAAAGTTCATGAAGCGAAACAAAGAAAGTATGAAAGCTTGTCCTACACTGAAAATTGGAATTCTGTATTAGAGGTTATATAATTTTTTAACTAATGAAGTAGCTGAATATAAATCATTAAAGTTGTCAAAGTCAAAATTATTAATATTTTCAAAGTAATTTAATAAATTATTTTTAAATAATTCAATATTTGTATTTTTATTCACTACGAAAAGGTTATTGAACTCTTTTGAAATTTCAATAACGGGATCTGTATCGATTTCAGCAAAATGTACTACTGGTTTTCCTGTTGCTACATATTCAATCACTTTGCTTGGAATTTGATTTGGGTTCAAGTTACCTACAGAAACAAGGCAGTGAAATGAACTTACCATTAAATGTAGGGCCTCATCTCTGGAAACTTGAGAGAAAAAAAAGTTTTTCGTTGTATTAAAATTTTCTTTTTTAAGTATCTCTTCTGAGTCTTGATTAACATACCAATGCATTTCATAATTATTAAATGAGTCTAAAAATTTATAGAAATTGTTGGGTGTCCTTACTCCTTTCGTAAAAATGCCGAAATATCCAAACTTAATTATTTTTTTTGAGTAATCATATTCTTGAGTCTGCTTGTATAAAGTAGGGTCAAACTTACTAATTGGCTGTCCAATTATTGTTTTTTGAGAATCTATTTCAAATTCTTCCTCATGTGCCTTTTTTACATCTTCATGTGTAAATAAAATTTGATTAGCTAATTTGTAAAATTTTTTTTCCGTATACCTGTTGAGTCCACTATAAAGTAATCCATTGTTTTCCGGTGCTGATACTTTCAATGAAAATGGATCTCCTATGTCCATAATCCATGGTTTATTTATTTTTTTATTTATTAGGTATGCGGCAATATGGGAAGAAAATGGCAAACTTACTGAGATGATTAAATCATAATCAACTTTATATTTATTTTTTTCTTTGAAAACTGAAATTAGCCATAACATTGAATAATCTGGCCAGGCTAAATTCCTAACAACAAACCTATAAACAACTTTTAAAAACTTTAACAATTTATCCTTAAATTTATTATTTGGGTCAAAGTTATTTGATTGCGTTCGTAAATCGTTGACAACTTTACTTGCTCTCGAATTACCGACAAAGATTGTTTTGTAATTTTCAGTTTGCAAGGCTTGCTTTGTGCCCGTGATAATGGTTACATTATGACCCCTCGAAATCAACTCATCAACAATAAGCTTCCAACGAGTAGTTCTAGGACTAACGTGTGGTATAAACTGATGAGTAACAATTAATACATTACTCATCTTTTTTCCTTTCTAATGAGATTAAGCCTATAGCTAGTCCTAAAATCACACTTGGTTCTTCAGCTTGAAAGAAAAACATAAGTAAAATTGAAAAGAACTGAGCACCTAAGTAAGAATGAATTATTTCGTAACTACTAACAAACTTTTTAATTTGATTAAAAATTATGTATAAAAACCAAATTAACCCTACAAAACCCCCAGAAAAATAAATATAGGCGTACAAATTGTTAAAGGATACAATTTGACCGGGATTTCTAAAAACTTTTTGATCTTTGACAACCTTTGAAGAAAGTTCCTCAAATTCATACGAGTAAATAATATTGGCGCTACCAAGTCCATCTCCAAAATACTTAATATCTTGTTTTGATAAGTGTTGTGTCAAAAATGAAAAATTACCAAAACCGTCTAAACCGCCGCCAATAATAAGGGTTGCTCTAGAAAAAATACTCTCTGCTACACTCTCTGAATTTTTTACTTTATCTAGCTCGTCATCATAAATACTGCAATTACATTTGTCAGCTGAATTAGGAGGGCACATGGAAGGATCCAAAGCCGGAAATTTATAGCTAAGACTATTTGAAAGCAAAGATGCTAACAATATTGCTAAAATAGGAATAATCAAAAATAAATCAATTTTTTTATTTTTTAATAAATGTATAAACGAAATCAAAGTAAAAGCTGCTAATAAAGCAATAACGCCAGTTAAACTTCTCGTCAAAACTAAGGAAAGAATTGGAAATATCGATAAGTAGTACCATTTAAATGCTTCTCTGGCGAGATAAAAATTTAGGGGTATGAAAGGAACTGTCCAAACAGCTAAAAAGCTGGGTTCTCTAAAAGTTCCATAATTTCTTAAGATTGAGCATGCTCTCTCAATTGGCTGAGTCCAACCTCCTGAGCCAGCCCGTGAACGTATAAAATCAGGAATTTCTAAAAAATAAGAAAAATAAGAATACAAGGAAAGCAGTGATATAAATAATCCTACATAGGCAACATATTCAATTAATTTTCTTCTGGTTAACTTAATCGACAGTAAGTGAACTAACCAAATCGCAACAAAAAAACTTAATATTTTCAAAAGTCTTAATGAAACATATTGAACATAGCTCGTTGTAGCATATTGAGGAATTTCTAAATCAAATGAAACACCCCTCAATATGGCTACTGAACACATATAGAGAACCCAAAATTTAATAGAAATAATATTTTTTGAGATAAAATCCACTTCAAAATAGTAATAAAGTGGAATCGCTGTTAATAAAATTACTAACCCAACCCAAGATAAAGGAATTTCGAATATTGAAAAAGCATCTAACCCTTCTAACAATAAGCTTGTAAGAAACAGCCCTAAAAATATATTCTGCTCTTTGACTTTCAACTAAATCTTTTATACCCTTCCGAAAATTCTTCTTTTATGCCTTTTCTCATCTCTCCCCAGGTTTTGTATCTCTCTAAATTTTTCAATACCGAAAAATCTTCTACTGTAATTATTCCATTGTTTATTGTAAGTTTTCTATATATTTTTTTCCCATTAAAATCTGCAACTCCAATAAAATTTTTGTTATCAAATAGTAAGGCTTCTCCATTACTAATATTATTTAATTTGAAACAATCAAATTCATCTTCTTTTCTAAACTTCAAATCAATATTGGGCCCCCAATGGTATTGCAATGATCTAAAATTATTCCTTTTTTGGATATCATCTGTATAAGTTCCTGTGCCTGGATCCCTGGCTATCCACTGGTTGTTGGTAAAACATTCAATCGAAAGCTGGTCATAATGGGAGTGTCCTCCAACTCCATTCTGACCTATTGGGCCACACCTTATACTGAAGTATTCTTTTTCATTCCTCCATATGTATATACCAAACTGAGCATATGCATATGCTTCATACTCTTTGGAAAAAACTTGTATATCTGGATGCTTAACATTTATTAATTTTGTAAAATCGGGTATATCTTTTTTAATTTCTATTTTGTTTACTCGGGTTTCATCAGAAGTATCATTATCTATTTTAAAGCTGTCTACTAAGTTAATAAGCCAAGACATATCGAGAGGTTTATCTTCGTTAAATGCAAAATAAAATATTCTTCCAGAATCATTATCACCAATTTGAGATAATTCATTTTTATTGATGAGTAATGATAGAAAATTTTTATTTTTGATAATCAGATTATCTACTAAATCTGCCAAACTTGAATGTCCGTCAATGTCCTTTAAAGATAATTTACATAATATTAAAGCTTCAGTAACAAAAGCAGCGTAATGTGAGGATCCTTCAAAATTCGTTCCTTCATCATTGAATTGTCTAGTTAATTCATTTGTAATTTCACTTATAACGAAAGCTAAATCACTCATATAATTATCGTTTTCATAGTTAGCTAGGTAGAACAACATACTTGAAAGTTCAACTAGGTAATGATTTCCAACAACATTTCCAGAATTTTCAAGGTTATCTTTAACATATTGATAGTGTTGGGAAATATATGTATCTAATTGATCTTCATTGTTGTTAAAAATTACTGATCTATTCATTTTATTTGAAACAAATTGTCTATGAATAATTAAATTTATTGTCCTTATAGCGACATCCATAGGACTATTCCAGTATATAAACGGAAACTTATCTACCTCTAGATTTAGATGAAGTCCATCAACTTTATTTGGCTGATTACATAAAACTGACATATTTTGTTTTTGTAAATGTTGTAATCTTGAAGCTTCGTAAGGAACCTTTACATCAGCAACATTAAAATACGCTGGCTTAAGTTTTTTATTATTAAATTTATAATTTTTAAAAAAATCATTATCAACGGTCCAACTTTGATAATTTCTTCCAAATATCTTCATATCATTAAGATTTAGACCCAAAACCAGATTTACACCAGTGTCAGCGAATAAATTAAAGACTGAATTATTATTTTTCCATATTCCGTTATCAAACGAGCTAGGAATTTGTTTTGGTTTTTGAAGTAAACAAAACAGTTCATATTTAATTTTTCTAAGGAATCTTTTCATCTAAATGACTTTCTAAAACTATAAGAGGTAAGGGCTGAAATGGTTAACTGCGATAAAATAATAGAAATTACTGCTGAATTATCTAAAAATTGATCTGTAACTGAATAGATAAAGAATGAAATAATTGAGGAATAAAATATAATTTTTGAAATAGGTATTTCGAAATTTAAAGCTCTAGAAAAAATAATGTTGATTCTAGACCAAACCATTAGAGGAAGACAAAAAAGAATGTACGCAGTATAATTTCCCACTGCTGAAAATTCTTCACCTAAAAGAACTACAAATAAACTGCCAGCAACATCTTTTAATGGAAAAAATATAGTTGGAATTATAAAAGATAATATAACAATTCTTCTTAGTTTATTTCTAATTTCTACAACCTCTGATTTAGATTTTGTTTTTGAAAGTTCTGGAAAAAGAATATCTAAACTTGCAGCTGCTAATTGAAAAAGGATTTCTAGAATTCTTCTAGCCCAGGACAAAACACCTAATAGAGGGCCTCCAAAAAATAGTCCGAGTAAAACTATATCTAATTCTGAAATGAGTGCACTTGAAAAAGTGGTCAATACCATTTTTTGACCAGACTTCGTGAGTTTCTTTCTGGTCTCAACAGCATCAGGTGAGGAATTCTTTTTTTCAGAACTTGGTATAGAAAAATGCGCAACGAGAAAAAAAATAGCTAATATCACTATTTGGTAAAAGATAACCCAAAGTATTGAGTATCCAGAAAATACTATAGCCGTTGCACCCATACCATAAAGTAGAGTTCTTATCATAATTTGTTTTGAGCTTGTAACAAAGTCCCCATTTGCTTGGTAGTAGGAAAGTGCAATATGTATTAGTTCATTAAAAATAAAACCAATTAAAAATAATGCTGTCATTGAGAAATCTCTTTTAAATAAAAGAGTTACTGGATATAAAAGAAATAATCCGATGATCAGATTTCTAATTACTAAATAGTATGAATTTGAAAAAACAAATTTACCTTCAATATCATTTTGAGCCCTTAATTTTGTAGCAACCAAAGCTAGTGACATAACTAAAGCAGTGCCAATAAGAACACCTAAACTTTTTGAAGATGCATACTCACCATAAATGGAGGGGCCATATTCTCTGCTTATTATTGTTATTAATATTAAATTTACAACTAGTAAAACTACTTGCATCAAAGAGATATAAAAAGTGTTTTGTTTCCAGTTTTCTATCAATTTTTATTCCTCGATGAATGCCATAGAGATAAATTTATTAGATACCATTTTTTTTGGAAATCTCCCCCATTCATAACCCTATTCAGTTCTTGAGGATTAAAAAGATTAGTTTCTAGGTTAAAAGATTTTACTAAGTCATAAAAATGGTCTATATCTTTTTTAATCCATTCACCAATTGGTGCTCTAAAACCTTGTTTTCTCCTATCTACTATTTGACTAGGGATATGTTTTCGTGCAATATCTTTAAGTAGTGGCTTAGTTTCATTTTTGTCTAATAAAATTTTTTCAGGAATTGTAAGTACGAATTCAACAAACTTGTGGTCTAGGAATGGAACTCTAGTTTCTACTCCAGATTGCATAACCAATTTGTCCATTCTCATGAGCAATAATTCTGGAAGACGAATATCTAGATCTATCAATGTCATCCATTTAGATAACTCAGCATCATCCCTTGAAAAATATTCTTCCCACTTGTTATCAATATAGTTAAATGAGTCAAAATAATTTGGTATACCACCATCCACGAGTTTGTTTATCTCCGAAAGATTAAAACCGAGTGCACCTCCTGCGAATGAAGTTCTTCCAAAAATTATGTTTGATAAAAGGTTTAATCTATGGTTGGAAAATCTTGAGAATTGGGACTTCGAACTCTTGATTGGTTTAAGAAATTTGTTAAGTTTTATATATCTCAGCCAGTGGTCGTAGCCAAAAAAAAGTTCATCAGCTCCCTCTCCCACCTGTACAACCGTTATGCCTTTCGACCTTGCGGACTTACCCAAAAAATATAAAGGTATTCCTACTTCATCACCATTTAAATCATCTTGATAATGGGAATAATTATTTAATAAGTTTTTAAAGTCATCATATTTTATTTTTTCTTTAATTAAATCAATACTGATATTTGATGATGCGAATTCAGCTTCAGTAACTTCACCGTTATATCCTTCAAAATGTTCTTCGTAATCTATATTGAATCCATGAAGTTTACTTGAACTACTATCTTTCATAAGTTTTCCGATTAAAGAAGAATCTAAACCACCAGATAAGAATAAACCAACCTCAACATCACTTATTTTTCGATATTCTACAGATTCGATAAGCAAATCTTCCAATCTTTTTTTTGCTTCGTTAGGCGTAATTTCAGAGTTTATCTTGAAACTATACGGATCCCAATATTTAACTGCGGTTTTGCTACCATTTGCTGAAAATACAATGTACTCTCCGGGTTTAACTTTTGAAATATTTTTATTACCTGTGCTGCTACCAGGAACACACAAATGTCTCATATAAGATAAGTAAGATTCAGTATCTGGTGAAAATGGGACTAGGTTTGTTGCATCAATTGTTTTTAATTCTGAGCCAAAAATTATCCATTCTTTATAATTTGAATAGTATAAAGGTTTAATACCAATCCTATCTCTAGCCAAAAATGTTTCATTGTTTTTTGTGTCGTATATTGCAAATGCAAATTGACCTCTTAACTCGTTCAAAATTTTTTCTTTGTAGTGAATAAAGCCTTTTAATAAAACTTCTGTATCTCCAGAAGTTTTAAATTTGAATCCCTGAACTTCTAAATCAGTTCTAATTTCTTTATAATTGTAAATTTCTCCATTAAATACCATCCAATAACGCATGTCTTCAGAATGGAATGGCTGATTTGACCTTTCGTCAATATCGATAATTGCTAATCTTGTATGGATGAATGAAGCACTTTCAGAAATGTGTTTTATTGAAGAGTTGTCTGGACCTCTATGTTCCAGGGAGGTTTTAATACTATTGGCAATTTCTGGGTCAATTTTAGAATTATTAATGTTAATAATTCCACCTATTCCACACATTTCTTTAACTCTAATGTTATATTTTTTATTTAAAGTACATTAATTTGAATAGTTTAAAGTAAATATTGTATGAAAAGATTAATAGATATTACAATAACAAGTTTGTTTTTACCTTTTCTATTTGTAATTTATCCACTTATAGTACTTTTAATTTATCTCATAGATGGTAAACCAGCAATCTACAAGCAAGAAAGGGTCGGAAGGAAAGGTAAGTTATTTCTTTTATACAAATTTAGAACAATGGACATCTTGTCAAATGATGAAGTTCATGAGAAGCACTATAAAAATCTCTCAAAAAGAAAAACTATTGAACCTTCTTTGACTCCTAATGAACCTATAAGAATTGAAAATGACGATCGAATAACCAATATTGGTAAATTCTTAAGAAAAACCTCTCTAGATGAGCTCCCAAATCTAATTAATGTTTTAAAGGGAGAAATGTCAATAGTTGGACCTCGGCCACTTGTAAAATATGAATCTGAATTATATGGAGATTTTCAAACTAAAAGAAATACAGTCCGACCTGGAATCACTGGATTGGCCCAAATTCAAGGAAGGTTAGATTTGAGCTTACAGGAAAGGTTGCATTGGGACCTTGAGTATGTTGAAACAAAAAGTTTAGCACTTGATTTGAAAATAGTATTTTTAACTTTTTACTATGTAGTTACAAGAAAAGGTGCTAACTAGAGTAGCTCAAAATAATCATTGATAATTTTCGATTTGTTAATTTGATTTTCATTAACTTTTTTTATGTTTGAAATAGTCTGCTTTAAATACTCAAGAGATGCAAGCTTTTCGAAAGCATCCAGGAATGATTTTTTAGAATCAAGCTCAATATTTATTCCTAAATTATGTTTATTTATAAATTGTGCAACAGCGGAATCTTTATTTGAAACAGATAGCAGTATTTTATTCATAGATAGGTAATCAAAAGTTTTTCCAGGAAATCCCTCGACTGTAATACGACTATCCAAAGAAACTACTGCTACAGGAAGATCTGAAACATTAGTTATTAATTCTTGTCTAGATATATGAGAATTTAAAGTAATGTTATCATTTTCATAATCCTTAATTTTTTCGTACTCTGTTCCAGCTCCATATATGTCCAACATCCAATCAATATTATTATCAAGCATCGTCTGAATAAATTTTTCCAGGTTTTGAGGCTTACCAAGATTTCCTGCATAAAACATTTTTTTTAATTGTAGATTTGGTAATTTGCTGCTTATTTGATAAGGAGAAAAATGAGTTATAACATTTATATTTTTATTTGATAATTTTCTCTTTTCAAATAAATATTCTTTAAGTTCTGGTGAATTTACAATTAAATTATCAGTATTTTTCATAGAGTAAGTATCTAATTTTTTGAAGATTGAAATTATAATTGGAAAGTTAAAGAGTTTTAACTCACTTGCGATTTCTGGATATAACTCCCAAACCGAATAGTTAACTTTTAATTTAAGTACTTTTTTTACAAATAAACTTACAATATTCATAGTTGGTGGGTAACTAAATATAAATATTTGCTCATAATCATTTCTTGATTTGTATAAAAAAAGTAGTGAGTAGTAGTGAAAATGTGCCCACTGAAATATTCTTTTGCCTTCTTTGTGACTTTTCTTTTTTGAATTTACATGGACTATTTTGACGTTTTTATATTCTGATTCTGAATAGTTCTTGTTTATCTTAGTGATTGTTGTAAATTCATTATTCAAAACATTATATTGAGGAGTGCTTGCTAAAACTTCTACTTCAACATTTTGCTTTTTGAATCCTGCTGCTATCTCACCAACAAGCATGCCAGTTGAGACATTATCTGGTGGTATGGTTAAAGAATGAAATAAAACCTTTTTCATTCTTTAAACGAGTTGCTGATATCAAATGGGTAATCACCGGGTTTATGTTTCTTAAAAGCATCATTTTGAGAAAGATGGATTAAGTCCTCTACTATTTTGCTAGAAGCATTACCGTCTCCAAATGGTTGTTTCCATTTTGTATCCATTAAGCTTTGAGCTTTGTTTAAAAATGATTGATACTCGTTGTGTTCAATTGAGGGGTCAAATTTTACTGATGACTTTACATCATAAACTTCGGGTCTCTCTGTTGAAAACCTTAATTGAATACTCGGTGTACCTAATATACAAGCTTCCTCTACTACAGTTCCCGAATCTGAAAATACATAATTTGAACGGTCTAATAAGTGCATAAATTCTAAATAACCAATAGGATCACACACATGAACGTTTGAATTTAGTTTCAAATTATATTCTTCTATTTTGCTTTGTGTTGTGTAGCCCATGGGGAAAATTACTTGAGTCTCTGTTTGGTTAATCAGATTTACTATTTGATTCAAGCTATTTTTGTCTAAAATATTTTCTCTTCTGTGAACAGTAGCCAATAAGAAACTTTCGTTTGAGATGATTTTTACTATTTCTTCAGAAAGATAATTCTCAGCATTTTGAAATAGGTTATTGTTCTCATTGATGATATCTACAATTGGATTACCAGTAACTTTAATTACTTTGTCAGAAATTCCCTCATTAAGTCCTTGTTGTTTGTAAGAGTCTAGATAGGCATAGATTCTATCTGAAAGATGATCTATCGTTGTTCTATACTTCTCTTCAGGCATTCTCCAATCGTATGATCTCATACATCCTTCGATATGAACAATAGGAATATTGTGTTGTGCAACTGCTATTGAGCCCATTACAGTATTGGTATCTCCTAGAAATACTACTGCTTTATATTTATTTTTTTCTAAATGGTTGTATGTATTCTTGATAACGGAACTTACGATCTGTGCATCATTTCCTTTTTCTATCTCAAACTCTACATCTGGCTTTGGTACATTTAATTGTTCAAAAAAAACATCTTTCATGTTTTCTGAATAATGCTGACCTGACCAAATAAAGTCGAAACTTATATCACTTGTGTTGCTTAAAAGGTTTAGAATTTTACTTGCTCTAATTACATCTGGTCTAATGCCTAAAATTATTCCTATATCTTTCATGGTTGACCTAGTAGTTCCTTTGAATAGTGGTAATTAGAAAGTTCTATAATATTTTCTTCAATAGTTTGGACCTCCGTATATCCACCTAGTTTCCACAGAATGTCATTTTTATTACTGTCCACTGTGTTGAGAGTTCTATCTATTACATTTTCTGCATCAATTTTATTTATTTTTATTGTTTTTTTAAAATGCTTAGAAAACATATTTAATAATTCATACTTTGTAACTACATCGGAGGGAATCAGATGCTGTATTAAACCTACATCATGTTTTCCTTCAACTATTCCGTGAACAATTTTTGAAAAATTCAAAGTTGTTACGCCATTCCATAAATGATTGTTAAATCCATTTATTTCACTTGAATGCTCGTTATAGAACCAATTTAGCAAAGACTTTCCTTCTCCTTTCTCTGGACCAATAATACTTGACCTGACAACACTTTTATTACCAGTTAAGAATTCGCCTACTATTTTTGATTTACCATATACATCTAAGGCATCCAATTTGCTTTTCTCTGTATAGCCGCCTTTTGAACCAGAAAATACACAGTCTGTCCCAATTTGAAGATACTGGAAACCTAATTCAACTGCTGATTTAGAGATACTTAATGGTAGGTAGGAATTAACTAGGTAAGCATTTTTAATTGAGTTTTTATCATCTTCAATGATTAGGGGCTTAATTGCACCAATACAATTGATTACATAGTCAGGTCTAGTCTTTTGAGCAAGAGTGTTAAACACATCTGAATGTGCATCGAAGCTTAGAACTTCTCCATTAAGAGCTCTTGAGTCTAAATTATTTTTCCGGGAAGTGAAAGTAAGGTTATCTGATGACTTTGATGAAAATACCTCTGAAAGCATGTTTCCAAGCATGCCATCAATACCCAAAATTAAAACATTACTCATAAAAATTTGGATTATGAACTGTCCATGGATCCCAAAATTTTGCGTCAATTCTATAATCGTCCTTAGATGACTCCTTTAAGGTGGTCGATGAAAAATAACGTATTTCGTTTTCTTTTGTTAGGTTCATTGCTCCATTTGCGTATCCACCTGGAACGAATAAAACACTATTTTCGGGATTTAATAAGTACTCTTTTACTTCAAGTTTTTTATCTGGATTTTCAAAATCATCTACTTTAACGAGACAAACTAAAAACTCACCTTTTTGTACCGTTATCCATTTTTGCTCTGATATGTGACCGTGCCATGCTCTGACAGTTTTTTGAAGTGTATTAGTAACCACATAAGATCTTTTGATTTCTGACATATCAAAATCATTAGAAAATAAAACTTTTCCCCTATGGTCAGATGACATATTAATTTGAAATAATTTAGGTTCCACTAATTAACTCCATAAAGCTTTAGAAAGTTTTGGTTAGAGTACCTTGGATCATTAATATCTTTTATTCTATTGTTGAAAACCAACTCATAAATTTCTTCTATGCCAGTATCAAGATCAACTTCTGCTTTGAAACCAGTCTCATTAAATAACTTTTCACTTGTAACTTGGTAATTTCTTGCATCCTGAAATTCCATTGGGGTTGTAATAATTTGTGAAGAATCTACTTTTTTCTTAATATTTTCGGCAATTTCAATTATTTTAAAATTCTGGTAGTGGAGGTTGAATATTCCTCTTGTATCAGTTCCTATTGTTGCATCAATAGCATTAGCGACATCATTTACATGCAAAAGAGGTCGCCATTGATCTCCTCCAAAAACACTCATTTTATTTTCCATTAAGGCTTTAGTTACTAAAATATTAACTACTAAATCTAATCTTATTCTTGAATATTGGTCGCTAATTCCAAATAATGTACCTAGTCGAAAAATTATTGCATTAGATTGTTCCAAATATTTTTCTGCAACTAGTTTTGAACTAGCATATTCTGAAAGTGGATTGGTAGAAGACTTTTCTGAGAGAATACCATCCTGAGCCCCATAAACTGAGCATGTCGATAAAAAAACAATTCTACCGTGATAATTTTGAACTAGGTTTCTAACACTTTCAGAATTAATCTCCTGGGTTAGTGCTGGATTTATACTACATGCTCCGTCCCCAACAAGAGCAGCTAACCATATAACTGCGTCATAATCATTTAAGATGGCATTTAATTTTCCATAATCTCTGATGTCTCCAAAAATAAAATTAACTTTTTTTCTATAAGAAGTTTCATAGATGAGTGAATCATAGACAGTGACATCATGGTTGTTCATCAATTTATCAACTATGCCGCCTCCGACATATCCAGCACCACCTACAACTAAAATTTTCATCTATACAATAGTATATGTTTCATTTCTGTAATTAGAGAGTATTTAATGTTCATAAGAATTTTGGGTATAAAGTTCTTTCATGAAGAGAAAGCTTGATAGATAAAAAAACCAGGAAATACTATGGTTCTGTAATATATCACTAGAAAAAGATAAAAGAAAAAATGAAGCTATTACATAAAAATGTGGTGATTCATTAAATATATTTTTAATTCGAATTGTGTAAGAAATAATACTTTTAAAAATCAATAAATACAGAATTAAACCGAGGACTCCATAGTTTAAAATAATAAACAAATAAGAATTGTGGGGTCCGTAAGAAACTGAGTTCTTCTCAAAAGTATTAATATCTATTATCTCAGCTCCACTTACGATAAAGCTATTGTGACCCCTTCCAATAAGGTTATTAAATATCGTATCCTGAACAATAAATTCTCTGGTTCCCTCATTCATTTCAATTCTGTCTTGAATACCTGAATTATCATCATTTGCAAAGCGTTCTATTAGTCCAAAGTTGATACAAATAAGAATTGATCCAAAAACTATTCCTAAATTTAAAATTTTATTTTCGGTCTTAACAGCCCTGATGAGAATAAACGCAAGCAGGACTATCAATGAAAATCTTGAATAAGTGAAAAAGCAGCCCAAAATAGCAAAACTTGAGATATATGGAAAATGATTATCTCCTAGCTTGAAAATTGAATATATTCCTGTAACAGTGATTAAATCGGCAAAACTGTTGGGTCCACCGGCTTGAAAACCATTAACCCTTCCTTTGATATATTCAATATCACTTAAGTTAAGTCCTATGTTCCAATTATTATACAAATCTGTTCCTAGATTGAATCCAAAAAAGAAAGCTACTATTGAAAAGGTGCTGCAAATGAAAAATAGTATCACAGGTAAGTTTTCATGAAAAGGGTCTACGTTATTTCCTAAAATGAAAAAAAACAGTGTCGCGTAAAAAATAAATCTTAGAATTTCAGTATTAAAAGATCCCTCTCCTAGAAAAATATTCTGTATAACTAAATAAACAATAAAGATATCTATGAACAAGTAACCCTGAATAGGTTTGAAATCTTCATAAATAGAAGTTACTCGCAACAAAATTAAACCGAATATTAACAAAACTGGTAAGTCATCGGTATGAATATAGCCTGGGATGATGTTGTAATGAGGAATTAAAGGAATAATAAATAAGAAATTGAGAGGTGAAAGTCGCTTTATTTTTTTTAGTAATAATTTCACTATTAAAATTCTACTTTTGTTAATTAAATAAATACTATTTAAATCTTTTTAAAGTAATATATATTTTTTTGGTAGCATGATTATTGTGAACAATAAAATAATCATTTCGGGTGCTGCAGGATTTATAGGTTATCATCTAGCAAAAAACCTTATTGACGCAGGAAATCAAGTAATTGGGATAGATTCATTAAACGATGCTTACGATGTAAACCTCAAAAAGCTGAGGCTTTCCAAGCTTGAACAAAATGAAGAATTTATCTTCCAGGAAATGAATCTTTGTGAACCATTGTCGATAAATAGACTACATTCTCTCGATTTTCAAGCAAACTATTTTTATCATATGGCAGCTCGAGCTGGTGTTAGGCAAAGTTTTTTAGAACCCTACAGTTATGTCTTAGATAATACGGTTGCAACTACTAATGTTGCTAATTATTGTAAAACATCTGAAATTTCTTCACTAATAATTGCCTCAACATCATCAATCTACGGAGACAGTGGAGAAAATTTGATGAAAGAGAATAAAGATGAAAAACTTAAACCACCATCTGTATATGCAAGTACAAAACTTTCAGGAGAAATATTAGCAAAAACAATACTTGATGGTTCGGATACTAATGTAATAATACCTAGATTTTTTACAGTTTATGGTCCTTACGGACGCCCAGATATGTCTATATTACGATTCATACATTGGGTAATAAACGGTGAAAAAGTTCAAGTTTTTGGAGATGGAGAACAAAGAAGATCTTTTACGTATATTGATGATGTTGTAGAAGCTTTAATTAAATTAATAGATCTCAACTCCTCTGATACTTTCAATATAGGATCAAATAATACTGTGTCATTAAATCGTGTAATTGAAATTATCAAACAAAAAACTAAAATCGAACCAATAATTACTTATAAGGAACGAGCACTAAAAGATCCTGATGTTGTAAAACCTGATTTAGATCACATTAAAGAATGTCTTGGTTGGGAGCCATCTACTTTAATAGACGATGGAGTGGAAAAGACAGTAGCGTGGTACTTAGAAAATTCAGAGATGCTAAAATCATTAACTTATATAAAAAAATAATATGAAAAAAATAATTATTACAGGTGGAGCTGGGTTTATTGGCTCACACTTAATAGAAAAATTACTCAACAGAGGAGTCGAAGATATTCTTGTAATCGATGATTTGTCAACTGGCAAAAATAGCAACATTGACAAGTTTTCCGAATCAAACAAAATTACATTTATAAATAAAAAAGTTGAAGATGTTGATAATTTAAGTGAACTCTTTAGAGGGTTCGATTTCTGTTACCACCTTGCAGCAGGAGTTGGTGTTCAGTACATCATGGAAAATCTAAGTCAATCTCTACTAACTAATATAATGGCAACTCATGAAGTTTTTGAGGCCTGTAAGGATAATGACATACCTGTATTGATTACTTCTACATCAGAGGTGTATGGTGTCTCTGAAGACAAGGAGTGGACCGAAGAATCCCGGAGCTTAATTGGACCAACAACAAAATTGCGTTGGTCTTATGCAGCTTCAAAAATGATCGATGAATTTTTGGCACTTTCAGAATATGAAGAAAAAAAACTTAATCCAATAATAGTTAGATTATTTAATATAATTGGTCCTAATCAGCTTTCAGAATTTGGAATGGTAGTTCCAAAATTTATTGATGCAGCACTAAATAATGAAAATATAGTAATCCATGGAGATGGAAGCCAATCTAGATCATTTACTTGGGTAGAAGATGTTACGGATTATTTTATTAAACTTGCAGAAATGAAAGCTTACGGACAAGTTTTTAATATTGGTCAAACTCAAGAAATTACTATCAAAGATCTTGCAGAGCTAGTTATTAATATGTGTGAATCAACTTCAGAAATAAAGTACATAGAACATGAGAAAATTTTTGGGGACAAATTTGAAGACCCAACAAGAAGAACCCCGAATATAGAAAAAATAGTAAATTTAACTGGAATATCACCTTCAGAAAATATTGAATCAATGATTAAAAAGATAGTTGCTCATAAAAAAAAATAACTTAATAAACTTTAACTTATGAATATTTTAATAACTGTAGGAATATTTCCTCCAGATATTGGAGGTCCTGCTGTTTTCGTTCCTAAAATAGCTAAACACTTATTAAATCAAGGTCACGAAATACAAATAATATGTTTAGCAGATGATTTAAGTGTAGATAATGAAAATCAATTAAGCGTTAGAAGAATTAAGAGATCTACAAATCTACTTCTTAGATGGATTAAGACTGTTTTTCTAATAATTAAATATGGAAGGAAAAGTGATGTTGTTTTTGTTAACGGTCTTGGTGTTGAGGCAGCTATTGCAAATATATTTTTGAAAAAAAGGATTGTTAGAAAAATAGTTGGGGACCCTGTCTGGGAAAGATTTTATAATAAAAATAAAACAAAAAAAAATTTTGATGATTTCCAAAAAATAAATTCTAATTGGAATATAAAAATCCAGAAATTATTAAGAAATTGGAGCATAATTTCATCTGAAACTATCATTACACCTTCAAATAATCTGAACAAGTTTGTAAATGATTTAGGTTCTATTAACAATGTTTTGAAGATAAATAATGGAATTGAAATAGTTGACCTTGAGAGAAAAGCTCAGCCAAATAAAATAAAAAATCTGCTTGTAAATTCAAGATTAGTTGTTCAAAAAAATATAGATTTAGTAATTGAAGCTATAGGTATATTAAATGATAGTCGATTGAAGCTAGAGATAATTGGAGAAGGCACCGAATTTCAAAGGTTAAATGAATTAATCACCAATCTTGAAATTCAAAATAATGTAAAACTTCTTGGTAAGGTAGATAACAATTCAATATCTAAATACTTAGAAAAATCCCACCTCTTCATACAAGCATCTGACTATGAGGGCTTACCTCACTCAATCTTAGAAGCCATAAATTATGAGGTTCCAATTTTGAGTACTGAGGCTGGTGGATGTAAAGATTTACTTCATAATGGTGACAGAGGGTTCATAATTTCATCACCACCTAATAAGTATCAAATAGCGGAAAGTATCAATTTCATAATAAATAATTCAACTTCTGCTCACCAAAAAGCTCTTAAGGCCAAAAACTATATTAGAGAGAACCATAACTTTCCAACACAAGCGCAGTTATATACAGAAGTAATTGAAAGATTAGAACAAAATTGATTATGAGAAAAGAAAAGTTACTAATCTTCAATATCTCTACAGATGCTAAAAATACCTCACTAGGATTTGCAATAAGCTGGATAAATAAATTTTCTGAACATTATCTGGAAGTTGACGTAGTTACTCTTCATAAAGGAGATTTGACAGGTTTAAATAAAAATATAAGGATTTATAGTGAAGATTTTAGTAGTTCAAGTCGACTTGTTAAGTTCATAAAGATTAGAAAAATAATTAAAAACTTGATTAAGAAAAATGACTATAAATTTTGCCTCTCACATATGTCAGCATCTTTACTTTTAGTCAGTTCTACGATTATTAGATTTAAGAATGTTAAAACATTATTTTGGTATACCCATAAGGGCCCTACAACAATTTTTAAAAAGATTGTCCTTTACATTGCTAATACTATTTCAGATAAAATAATTACCGCTTCTGAAAACTCTTATCCGATTAAGTCAAAAAAAGTTACCACCATAGGGCATGCAATAAATTATGAACTTTTTTATAGAAACAAGATAAATATTGAACAAAATAATTTCTTAATATTTAGTCGAATTTCTAAATCTAAGAATATTGAATCATCTATTCAAGGATTTTTGAATAGTACCTATGGTAAATCAAATAAAATTACAATTATCGGTGGACCCCTTACGAATGATGATGAAGTATATCAAAATTCATTAAAAGAAAAATATATGGCTTATTCAAATGTACAATTCTTAGGGCCGGTTCCTCATGCTGAGCTTAATAAACACATAGATAGGGCGGGTTTTCATATAAATAACACACCGATAGGATTTTACGATAAAAGTGTTCTTGAGACGATGGCAAGCGGTTTAATAAATTTTTATAGTAATCCTGATTATGACCGTAATATTAATCAAAATTTTTTGAATTATTTAAAATTTGATGGTTCCGTAGAGGATTTGAAAGATAAGATTAATCTTGTGTCACAACTAGATACTGACAAACTTATTAAAATAATTAACAATACCCAGCAAAAAGCTTCCGAAGAATCTATTGAAACATTGCACCAGAGAATAACTAGTGTTATTTAGATAGTTCCTTTTTAATCCAATCTATTGTAAAAGTTAAGCCTGTCTTTAAATCAACTTTTGGTTCCCAATTTAATTTATCTTTAGCCTTTGTGATGTCAGGCCTTCTCTGCTTAGGGTCGTCATTTGGTAGTGGCTTATATATTATTTTTGATTTTGAATCAGTGAGTTCAAGAATAGTTTCTGCTAATTCTTCTACAGTCATCTCGTACGGATTACCTATATTAAAAACTTCGTAGTGCCTTGAGTTCATCATTGCAATTATTCCAGCTACAGTGTCTGACACATAAGAAAAACTTCTTGTTTGCGTACCATCTCCATATATAGTCAGGTCTTCATTGTTTAATGCTTGAACAATTAAATTTGTAACCACCCTCCCATCATTTAATTGCATATTAGGGCCATAGGTATTAAAAATTCTAATGATTTTTGTTTTTAAATTATAACTTCTAGCATATGTTGCTGTAGCAGCTTCTGCAAATCTTTTAGCTTCATCGTACATACTTCTTTCACCGTTTGGGTTTACATTTCCCCAATATTCTTCATTTTGTGGAGAAATTAAAGGATCGCCATATACCTCTGATGTAGAGGCAAGAAAATATTCCGCATTATGCTTCCTAGCTAACCCAAGTGTGTTTATTGTCCCAAGACTTCCTGCTTTTAAAGTATTTATAGGGTTTTCAGTGTATGCAACAGGGGAAGCTGCACTTGCTAGATGAAGGACGTAATCTAATTTTTCATCAATTTCTATATGGTCTTGAACATCATGTTGTATAAATGTTACATTTTTACTATCTAATAAGTTTTGAATATTCTCCAGATTTCCAGTTAATAAATTGTCTACAATTATTAATTTATTTTTATCATCTTTTAAAAGTTCATTAGATAAGTGTGATCCGATAAAACCAGAGCCGCCTGTTAAAAGAATGTTCATATCCCTACCATGGTGTATACAAAATAGATCCAGTTTTTGATATTACAGACTCTATTTTTTCCATAAGTTGTTTCTTAACAGGATACATCAATGCAACTAGACTTTTATCGGCTATATTATTTAAATCTTCTATAGAATCATATGAATCTAATTCAACCATTTCATCATAAATTTGAGTTTTAATTTCTTTATCTTCTAGCATTCTATAAATGTCTAATGTTGGAGAGTTTCTTAAATCATCAGTGTCTTCCTTGAATGCAGCACCAATTAAAACTATAGAAGTTAGACTATTTTCATTAAATATTTTAATTAATTTTTCAACTGTCCATGTAGTTTGCTGGATATTTGAATCAATTATATTTGAGATTAATGGAAGTGTGATAGCTCCATCGTTATAAAAATTATTTACTTCAATTAAATCTTTTGGAAAGCATGAGCCTCCCCAAGCTGGTGATGGTCTAAAATAGTGTGAACCAATCCTTGAATCTAGTCCGACCCCTTTCAGTACATCTTTTTGATTACCCCCTGAATAATCAATTAACCTAGCAGCCTCATTAACGAATGAAAGTCTCAATGGAAGATAGGTATTTGCAAGATACTTTATAAGTTGAGAACTTATAGGGTCAGTTTCTATGACTTCTGCTTCAAAACTTTTGTATAGTTCTTTTAAAACAGTTAATTTTTCAGGATCGTTTCCGCCAATTACAATTCTGTCAGGTTTAAAGAAATCTTCGATAGCAGTTCCTTCTCTTAAGAATTCAGGATTAAACGTAATTTCATTTTTATCCATTCCCACTTTTTTACATACCTTTTCAATCTCGTACGGTGGAATTGTCGACTTTACTGTAACTACTATTTTAGAGTTATCGAGTTGACTTATTTCGCTAATTGCTGATTCTAAAAATCTTGTATCTACGGAATTAGTCTCAAAATTGTTTGGAGTCTGAACACATACGAAGGCAACGTCAGTTGAATCCCACTTTACATCATCGTATGAGCTTGTAAACGACATACGGGAGAAAGTATCTTCATTTTGAAAATGTTCTTCAAGACCTGGTTCAAAAATAGGTATCTCTTTATTTTGTAGTTTTACTATTTTATTTTTATCCAAATCGATAAAGCTTACCTTATTGCCAAGACTAGCAAAGCCCACGCCTGTGACAAGTCCAACATAACCTGTACCTATGACGACTAAATTCATATTATGCAATGTTAACAAATTTACCACTTAAAATGGTCATAATGATAACTTATTTATCTCACTGGGATTGGATATTGTATAAATCTAGAAAAGATTTAATACCTTATATTAACTCTTATGAAATTCATGCAATGTGTCCTGATGGAGAGTTTGTAAATAAGTTAGAAAATATTTATAAAAGTACAACATTCTGGGAAATAAGAAGAGAGAAATTACTAGATTTGAAAGCGATACGCTCATTAAGAAATCACATTAAAGATGTTGAAACTGATTATCACTGTTTTACATTGAAAACCGGGATACTATTTTCAATTGCAAACATTTTTCTAAATACTGAAAATAAAGCTGTTTTATCAATTACTGGTCTGGGTTTTATGTTCAGCAAAAATATAAAAGCAAAGATTATAAGAATATTGATGAAACCTTTTATAAAAATACTTTTTAATAATTCATTCGACATAATTATATTTCAGAATCCTTCAGATCAAGAAAAATTTGTTAGTTATTCAAAATTTTCAAATAAAACTGAAATAGTACATAGTTCAGGAATAAAAACTGACAATTTTGAAATAAAAAAAATAAATATCCAAAATAACAGTACAACAAAAATTATTCTTGTTTCAAGACTTTTGTATGATAAAGGAATTCTTGATTACTTAAATCTAGCTGAAAGCTTTAAAAGTGGTAATTTAGAGTTTTATTTAGCTGGAGAAAGAGACGATGGAAATCCACAAAATATAAAACAAGAGGATATGGATAAATTATTACAGAGTAAAAACCTTAACTATCTGGGAAAAATAGACGTTGAAAAAGAATTGTCAAATTTTGATATATTAGTTTTGATGTCTAGACACGAAGGATTTTCTAGAATATTGCTCGAGGCATTGTATGTGGGACTCTATTGCGTTGCTTATAAGATTCCTGGTACTGAAGGAATGGCTAGTTTTAATAATTTAGAATTGATTAAATCAGGAGAAATAGAAGAATTTAAAAAGTTTATTAACAACTACAGTAGAAACGTCGACAATACTTATAATACAAAACTAATTGAAGAAAAATATACTTCAAAAGCAATAGCAATAGAATTTGAAAAACTTTATAAAAAAATGGATTTGTTAGATTGAATATCTTTCAACTTCCTATCATTTATGCAATTTTTTTTGCATTTACATTTTCTATCTTTATGAATGGAATGTTAATGAGATTAACAAGAAATTATAAGAAAAAAAATGAAAGAATTGAGAAGAGACTATCCAATAGAAATATTTCTCCCTATGGAGGAATAGCAACATCATTTGCTTTTTTTGTAACAACTATCTTTTTGGGTAAAGCAGAACAGGACTTTCTAACTATTGGTATTTGTGCCGTAGCCATATCAATAATTGGGTTAATAGATGATATATATAACCTTGAATGGAGGGCCAAATTGGTAGCACAGACAGTTATAATTATCTATCCTCTTGTTGATTTGGAAATATTTATAAATGTTGAATCATTTCTTGGTCTAGAAATGAACAATTATTTAAATTTATTCATTTCTCTATTTTGGATTCTTGTAATTATTAATTCGATTAATTTTATTGATAATATGGATGGCCTAACTGTAATAGTTTCTGGAAGTATTTGTTTACAGGTTGCGCTTTTGGCAAATTATTCAGATATTTATAAAGTTACAGATGTTTCACTTCTACTGCTAGCGACCCTAATTGGATTTCTTTTCTACAACTTTCCTCCTGCCAAACTGTATTTTGGTGACTCAGGGACACTATTTGTCGGGTATGTACTCGGATTTATAAGCATAATTTTTGACTGGAATCCATCACAAGAAGTAATCCTTCTCTCCCCACTGAGTCCTGCCCTTTTTATATTTGTAGTACCAATATTAGATTTTGCAGTAGTCACAACTGATAGAATTAAAAACAAAAAATCTCCAACTACAGGTGGTACGGATCATATATCACACAGGCTTTTAAATTTGGGATACTCTGAGAAAAAAGTCTTAGTAGAATTTTTAATTCTAAGTTTTACTTTTTATGCTCTACTGATAGGAACCATATCTTCAAGTGGCTTATTTAGCTATTTCTTTGCTTTTTGTTATCTATTGTTTTTTATTTTTAATTTTTTAAGATATAGGAAATTAGACTCGCTAACTTAACTTAGACTCTAACTCAAGAATTCTATCTGGTGTACCAGCATCAATCCACCATCCATTTAGAGTTATATTTTTACAAGTACCTTCTAAAATATAGAGATTATTTAAATCTGTAACTTCATATTCTCCTCGTGCGGAAGGTTTTAAAGTTTCAATTTTTTTCATAACTGTATCATCGTAAACGTATACACCGACAACAGCATTATTTGATTTTGGGTTTTTTGGCTTTTCTTCGATTGAAACTACATTGTTATTAGAATCTAACTCCGCTACACCGAACTCTTCTGGATTATTTACTTTATATGAAAAGATATAAGCACCTCTACTTTTCATAAGTTCATTTATTTTTAGATTCATAATTGGGTTATATTCAAAGAAGTTATCTCCCAAAATAAAGAAAACAGAATCACCAGGATTAATAAATTCTTTAGCACACATTAATGCGTGAGAAATACCTTTTTGTTCGTGTTGAATTGTAAAGTTTATATTTTTTTCAGGAAAATATGAAATAATGACTTCTCTAATTAGCTTATCAAAAGCTGGGTTAGTTATTATTATAAATTCGGTCAATCCCCAACTTGAAAGTTGTTCAATTTGACGGACAATCATTGGTGTGCCATCGACTTCTAATAGAATTTTAGTAGATTCATTTCCTCTGAATCCTTGCAAGCGTGTTCCTAGACCGCCTGCAGCAATTACAGTTTTTAATTTGTTCATAAAAATAATTATATAGTTATACTTGGTTTTTGGTTCAGTATGAAAATATTAAATAAATATACATACTTATTTGTAGGCTTGTTAGCCTCTGCATCTCTAATTGTCTTTATTGTACTCCCTAGGTTTGAAAAACAAGAATTTGACCCTAGTAGAGTTGAAGATATATCTTCAGGAGTAACTACTACTTCAATACCTGTCGAAAGTACTCAAGAAAATACGCCATTAGTAACATCACCAGAAATACCCGAATTTGAACAAAGTGAAATTGAGAAACTACTAATTGAAAATAATGCAACTGAAAAAGTAACAAATTATCAAACTTATCTTCTTATAGGTAGCGATGAAAGAGATGAAAATTCATCCGCTTCTAGAGGTTATGTCGAGGGTCAGCGTGCTGATGTAATTATTGTAGGCCTTGTAGATGAAGGTTCAAACAAACATTACCTACTTTCAATTCCAAGAGATACGTTAATTGTAAATACTTGTACTGGGAATTTGGAAAGAATAAATGCTTCATATTCTAAGAATGAATGTGGAAATAACGCAGAAAATCTTGCAGCAGCTGTGAGTGGAATAACAGGTATTAAGATAAATCATTTTGCAAGTTTTAACTTTGAAGGATTTGAAAATATAATTGATTCATTTGATGGAATCGAAATATGTGTAGAAACGACTCAACGTGAAGGTTATGCGTTCGAATTACAAAAAGGTTGCCAAGTTGTCACCGGAGCTACAGCACTAAATTGGGTTGTATCTCGAAATACAGAAATCTTAGTTGGTAATAAAGTATTGGATGAAAATGGTGAAGATGCATCAGAATGGGTCAAGATGAGTGGTGTTAGTGACCTATCAAGAAATGAACGTCAACAATATGTAATACTTCAACTTTTTAAAAAATTAAATGACTTCAAATCTCTTACTGAATTAAACAAATTTATTAATACCCTAGAGGACTCTTTTGTAATTGATGAAAATCTAACTATCAATAAAGCAATTAATACACTTTGGGATTTTAGAGGAACAGATTTTGACAGCATAAAAAAACTTTCTATACCAACATTTTCTTATGAACTTGAGGATGGAAGACAGGTTTTAATTATTTCAAGAAATTTTACTGAATATGCAAAAGAAGTTGGTTTGATTACACCTTAATCTTTAAATAAATTACTCATCATATAAGTTGGGATAATCCAAAAGTATATTGCTACATCTGGAGAGTAGATTATATCATTTGTTAAGTTCTGGGTTAAAAAAGCAAGCATTAAACTCAGTTCTAGTTCATTCTTAGAACCTATATTTTTATAAATAATTATAAGTAAAAAGAGTATGATTAGCATCACTGGAAAAAGGCCGTACTCTACTGCCATCGTCAAAAATCCATTATGAGATGTTGTAATCTCATCATATTGGGAAATAGAAAAATCAGAAATTATTGAACTAAATTTTCCATTTTCTGATATTAATTTACCAGATCTTAAACTTTGACCTCCAAGAAAGTTAGAATATCCACTAACAATATCATCAACCCAAAAGAAATACATTCTTCCGTCAACTACAGACCACTTCCAGGATTGATTGTTAACTAATTCTGAATTATTGATAATTGAACTTTGACTAAAAAGTGTTTCATTTCCTTTTGGAATATTGTTAAGTTTAAGCTGCAGAATTATGTCAAAATCTTTCTCAGTAATTGAAGTTTGATTTGGTATTGCTACCCAGTAACTTCTTGGCCTTTTAAGCTGTAAACCAGCCTCAGTATATACTATTTTTCCATCATTTCTATTATCATAAAAATCTTCTGTCATAGGGAGGTAGATATAATATTCGGTGTCTCTATTTCCACTAGAGAGTACATATTCAAAGCTCTCAACTCCAACTTTAATTTCTATTTTTTTTACAAAACCATCTAAGTATGATCCTCCAGGTGATTGCCCGTCTCCCCAACCCCCTAATTCAAAATAAGAATCATTCTCTAGTAAATTTATTATCAGACCACTTGTGTGGTCAGATCCAATTTGTAGCCAATTATTTCCATCCGAAGAGTGGTAAAAAGACACGACAGACCTTGGTAATATCCCATCCCTGTAATCAAAACTTAGTTTTAAATAACCTTCGGTTTCTTCATCAACTTCAGATTCTACCTCTTTCTTATTTGCTTCTTTGTCGGCCTCTGTATATTCAATATTAAATCTATCAAATAATTCATCATCGTTGAGAGTGACTAAATAATCTTTGTAAACTTCTTTTACATAATTACCTCCACCAGTACCAACAAAAAGTTCGACACTGTTAATTCCCAGATTGTTTAGGAAGCTTCTATTTGACTGTTTAAGAAAGATTGAAGGAAATATATAAATAACAACCCCTGATGACAAAATAATGAATACAGAAATAATAATTTTTGATTTTTTATTGAATGTTTCTGTATAGAAAAGAATTACTAACGATCCTGCAAAAAAAGCAATATACGAACCTCGTGAATAGGTTATATAAAGATTAAAAATAGAAATGATTAACAATATTGTATTAAATTTATTATCTTTCAAGTTGAGTAGAATATTTTTTGATTTTAAAACTTTAAAAAGACAAACTAATGCTGAGATTGAACATATTAAACCAATAACATTTGGCCCACCTCCCTGAAAACCGCCTAGACGACCGGATGTAAAAGGATTGGTGCTTCCTGTGTTGTTTAGTATCCAACCGTCAATAGTACCTGGTAATTGAATCTGAAATATAGCGACTATAAAATTAGCAACCATGACAATAGACAAGGGCTCAAAAACTCCAATTATTCCATATTTGGAATTTTTTACTAAGTCAACACATAAATAAGCCAAAAGAAAGTAGAAATAAAATCTTATGTTTGTTTGATTGAAAATTTGAAAGTTTTGAGTAAATATATTCGAATAAAAAATAAATAAAATCAAAAATGAAATAAAAGTTTTATCAAATCTTGTGATTGTTAAATTTGTTAATTTTCTATAGAAAAGAACTACAAATAAAAATATAACTGGAATGTCTTCAAAATTTATTCCAAGAAAATCTAAACCATAATTTGGAGGAATGATTAACGAAAAGGAAATTATTAAACCAATAAATTTAACATTTATATTTTTAAGATTCATAAATCTTTTCAAGTGGGCCCGGCAGGACTCGAACCTGCGACCGACGGATTATGAGTCCGTTGCTCTAACCAACTGAGCTACTGGCCCGAATGCAGGGCAGGATTGCAGTCTGACTGATCAATTTTTAAAATCAGATGACCGCACGGCTAACTTTTTGCGGGACAAAGCTACCATATTGGCCACTTGCCGGTCAAGAAAATTTGCGGTCTCTGGTCATTTCGAATCCAAGGCCGGACAGGGATGTTATTTATCCGGTTTGCAACCCTTTGATGTGGTTCCCGATATGAGATGTGATAAGTTGATAATGCAGTTCCT
>JACKQG010000062.1_pt1 | contig 146359 bp, 98 predicted proteins | sample 8237621 | NCBI WGS metagenome assembly JACKQG01 (sample SAMN15677084, study PRJNA649215) | marine metagenome | biome: marine; feature: Black Sea; material: saline water; isolation source: suspended particulate matter (SPM) from the Black Sea western gyre | collected 2013-06-09/2013-06-10... | reverse complement strand
GAGGCAATCACGATGGGAATCTGATAGCATGTCACGCCACGTTTCTCGTGCCATCGGATTCAACTCGTGTCCACGAAGTTACTCATGGATCACAAATCTGCAAGCAGTCCAAGCACTTCGCTAAGTCTTCTCGAGAGAGTGCGAACTCATGATCAAGAAGCGTGGGAGAGGTTGGTCTATATTTACGGACCGCTCGTCCAGCACTGGTGTCGAAAGTATCGTCTACAGTCGCAGGACATGGACGAGCAGTTTCAAGACGTTTGGGGAGCGGTCTTCGAGCGCATCGGCGGATTCCGGCGTGAGCAAGACGGCGATTCATTTCGTGGTTGGTTGTGGACGATCACACGAAACAAGCTTTGCGATCGCTTTCGCAAAATGGATCAGCAGCCGCAGGCAGTTGGAGGCACCGATTTCCGTGCAGTCATCGAGGCAATGCCGGATTCCGAACCGGCTGACATCGCCGCTGACGGTGCTTCACCGCTGGTCGAAAACCCAGCTCATCGGGCAGCGCGCTTGATCCGTTCAGATTTCGAAGAGCCGACTTGGCGAGCTTTCTGGGCAGTCGCCGTCGAAGGTCGTCAACCCGCAGAGGTGGCGGACGACCTCGGCATGAAGCGAGATTCCGTCTACCAAGCCAAAAGCCGCGTGCTGAAGCGGCTTCGCGAAGAGCTGGACGGTTTGCTGGACTGAGTTCTCGCGCTCCTGGGCAACTGCTTAACCGCTTCGTGAGCACTCCGTCAATCGGCGTACTCGTATGAACCGCCACCCGCCCCAGAGAATCGTGTCAGACGTCGGCGATGTACACGTAACCCCCTTACTTCGCGAATTCAGTAAAGGAGATTCCGATGCCAGTGAAAGCCGTTCTCTTCAGTCAGATAACGTGCAGCGTTCGCGGCGCGGAACCAGAGCCGGTCGCTCGTTTTATTCAAGCGGGTGCCGACCAGAGTGCAGACGCTGGTCCAGGGAGAACGATGTCAGGCACCTGCGATGTACTTACCAGTGGCACTTCCTTTCTTCCTAAGAATCAATTGAATTGGCGCACAAACATGGATCAGCATCACTCGGTTAGACCGATGGAGGTTCGTCATATTCGCGAGGCATTCCCACGTTCCAAGTGTAACATTGAAGTCCTCAAGGACAGTCTGAAGGTAATCAACAGATTCGTCGACCAGATCGACCTGATTCTCGGTTCTGTGCCCCGAGCTTCGGGAATACCGCTGGCGATGTCTCGGACATGTGAACTCCTGGGCGACGTTCTCATGCAGCACGGGCTGGCCGCGAAGGCGTTTCGACTGAAGTAGGAGCCATCTTGCTTTCTCCATTCACAAACATAAGGAGTACCATGATGCGCCTCGCTAAACCGATCTTTGTACTTGGTGGTCTTGGTTTCATTACGGTTTTGACCACCGTTGCAGTGACTTGGCTGTTGGTTTTGAGACTGACGACCGGAGATACGGTCAAACCTGTTTCACTGTTCTCTAACCCACAAGCTGCTGAAGGGGGCGGCCTAGACCCAACCTCACAACCGCCAAAACAACTCCAACGGTTGAAGGAAGATCATGACAACGAACTGAAGCTTGCTCATCTCGCTTTGGCGAATTCTGCGTCATCATTTCTCGAAAGTCTTGCCGGTTTCGAAGATGAGATTGCGGAGTGGGGTCAGGCTTTTGACCATTACATCAGAGTGTCACCTCACGTGGCTGCTCTTGGTCAGCAAATGGCCGCACCTGCCGAGGTTAGCTTGTCAAACAATTCTTCAAATATCCGTTCAGGCGTGCGTCTTTTCCACCAAGCGAAACGGGAATATGACCTCGAAGTTAAACGCATCCAGTTTGCCTATCTTCGAGACCTCGGCGTGGTGACTGTTTCGGACTCACCGGACCAGAAACGCGAGGTCATGAATCCCAAGACGGAGTTTGAGGAAGACGTTCTATTTGCTCTCTGGTTGGCCGACCGTGTCGACAGCGTCTTTCAAAGTTACCAGGGGCTGATCGACTCATATCGCGCGGCAGCGTTTCGTGAAAGGCCCAATTCGCCAGCGGGAGTGCTGGCCCCGCTTCACACGGAGTTTCATAAGAGCCGTGGCCGTGCCGATGATGCGACGGAACAGGAGAAACAGCGGGCGAGCGCAATTCTCACCTTAGAGGAGGTGAATGGCCGTTTAGTACCGTATCGTAGCGACACGAGCGCCAAATTCGTTAGAGATTTGCTTACAAAACTCGACGAGCTGATTAACAATGCTCGGACGAGTTTGGACCAGGGAGACTTCGAAACGTCCATTGAGCGCGGAGTACAAGCTAGGGATTTGTTGGAGCGGATAATTCGCGAGGGACAGGCACGTGCCGAATTGGCAACTGCAAAGAATGAATATGAAGAGGTCGTGAGGCAGATAACAGAACCCATACTCCGAGAGGATGGTGGTGAAGCGTGGGACGGCGTTCAGGAGTTAGTTACCGAGTTGAGGCGCACCGATGACCTTAAGGAGCAAACACGTCTCTATCGAGAGGCGACAGAGATCCTGAAAGCGAACAAATCTCGGATCGTTCTCGCAGGCGTTCGAACTGCTGAGAAAAAGGGGGCTATATCTAAGGGCTTTTCTACGCTCGACGAGTTCATTGAAGTCGAACGTGGTGACGAGCGTGCTCGGCAAGAGTTTAACAGGCTGTCTACAGCACACCCTGAGTTTTTCGTTGCACTGGCAGAAACGGAATCCAAGCTGATCCGCGACCAGGGTGACCGAGCGCTTGCATTGATGCTGATCTCCAACGCATACGGAAAACTAGGTTGTTACGAAGAACAGAAGCGAGTCGCTTCCGAACTGCTGACCGTGTTTAGCGGACTCGATCCAAGGTACTTGGGGAAGCACATTACAAGTGAGTCGTTCCGCTACTATCTGATAAGCCTGTGTATCGTACGTGGCCTCATTGAAGGCGGAGAGGGAAGACACGCGGCTCTTGTAATTCAGGAGTGGCTCTCACAAGTGAAGACGCGAGAGCTGCTAATGAAGTCTAGAAACGGCACTTTTGAAACGTATTGGTTCTTCAATCATGCGGTTAACGCGGCAGCGATGTCGGGACTCGCAAAGCAACTCGGAGATAAGAACCTTGAAGAAGCCGCATGGAACGCTGCTATCGATGCTTCAGGGCATGTGACACATTCGCTCATTTCTGGCCAGCAATTGTGGGAATCGCAAAACATCCTCCAACGCTCGAATGAAGAAAAAAGGATATGGATACGTTCAGAAGCCGTTGATCGGCTCGCGCCAGTCTTACTCTGCGTAAGCAAGGCATTCGCGGGCGAGCCTGAGTCGGCTCTTGCCATCGCCCGCGATACGCCAACAGGCGACACATGGATTTATTTGTGCATTGCCGCCGCACTTGACGAGCAATGTTACAAAAGGTTTGCCGACATCAAGAACAGTTTTTCGGGATGGGTTCCTGTATACGGTAGGTCGAAACAAACTCAATGTCTCAGCAGTTTGTTCAAAGGGCTATTCCCCCAAAACTATCACAAGAAGGCCGCAGCAATCGTTGAATATGTTGATCGGCAGAAACAGGATGTACGGAAAGCTCCAGACAAAGAACTCTTCGACCTGCGCTATCGAAACTTTGGTGCGATTTATGAAGAACAGGAGAATTACTCCAAGGGCGGACGGGCTGGGCTTTTCATGTGTACCGAAGTCGATGCAACACGAAAGCGAATAACACCGGGCAGTTCGTTCCGTTCGCTGTGGAAAGAGGCGGGATCATGGAAGGCGACCAGGCGAAATGCAGCGTCCAGTAGACGCACGGCCAGATACATTGGTTTGGGCTTGGCGGCTTTGGAACAACGTGTCGCCCTGGCACAAGCAGAATAGGGAAGTCATCATGGAGAACATCGACGACTCTTCATTACCGCCCATTACATTTATTCCGAACTGGAGTGCTCGCGGCGGGGCTGATCGTTGCTTTTTGATCCGTGACCTTGGGGAGCATGTGTCAGCGGTTGCTGCAGGAGTCGTGGAACTGATTGTCCGCGCGGATTTGACAGACTCCAGGCTCGGTGTGGCCGCCGAAAAGGAAAACAAGCCAGAATCCGACGTGACTCTACGGATAATACAAGCTCTCGAACGCGTCCATCAGAGTAAGGTCGATGTCGCGTTGTTTAGACGCGGAGACGACCTGTTTGTGAGGATATCGTCCGACGGGCGAACGTGGTTGAAGTACCTGTTTCACGGTTCGAGTGGCTTCCTATTCTCCCTGATATTCGTTGTCATGACCTGGCTTTACCTCGCCAACACCGGAGCGTTCCATGCCATTCTCGAAGAAGCTGTCCGGCAGAAGTCAGACGGTGGCGGGGAAGCAGCGATAGCAGTGAAACACCGGTGGGCAGTGGATTCCAATTCACGGGATTGGGTGCGGAGCTCACCGATCGGGTTCGAAGATGTCTTCAGGGAGAATCCGCGCCTGGTCTTCTTTCATCTGATTACGCCATGCATGTTGATCGGGGTCTGCTCTGGTGGGGTGTCTTATGTGATAAGCAGGTCGCTCTTCGACAGGTTGTGCCGATTCGTCCGGTGGCCTACCTCAAAGACATTCGATGATTTCGTTCGAGCGAACGAGAGCTGGTTATATGGCGTGGTCAACAAGCTGATATCAGAACAGTTCGCAGTTAGTGAGGCTGACAAATTCGCATGTTGAGTGGCTAGTTCATTATGAGTTGGGCCCCGTGTTTCGGCAGAACGAGATTCAGAGATTATTGAGATGTTAATCTGGCCAATTGATCCGATTCCAGACTTTCTCAGCGACCACACGCTAACCGGTGAGCAGTCATCCGTGGAACGCCTGCGTGAAGTTGTGTCACGATGGGTCCAGTGGGTGGAAAACCTCTGGGGTTGCCGTGGTCGCGCTGCATTCGCGCTTCGATTCTTTGCGCGCGACGGCGAGATTCAAGTCTTCTTTCTTGCCGAGCCGTATGGCCATGTTGATGCCGCGGCACTCGCAGGCGAAGTGGGTGTGCTGCTCAGGTCCCACCGGCTGGGCAGCGGGAATCCGCTGAATTCATCGGACTGCCGACAAGAGATCAGGCAGGCATTTGCGATTCCGGATGCTCTTGTCGAAGTTCGTCAGTATGTAACCAATGCTCTCTGGCAAGCACCTAAAAACCTGCTCTCCAATGAGCGGTTCAAGCAGGAACTACCGTGGGTCTCCCCGGAAGAACTTGAGCGACCGCGAGTTGTGTACCCCTGGTGGGCACCCGGTGGACCATTCCTGGTGATGATGGAAAGCCTCATCTCGCAACCAACTCCCGCATCGCTCACGATCTACTTGGAACCGACAGCGCTGGAGCCGCATGAATGGAAATGGCTCGCCTCGATGGCGAGGGAGGCTCAGAGTCACAGTGAGCAGCATGTGCATGCACTCGGCACCGGGGCGGCGATGAGGAAGATTGATCCGGCTGCAAATCTTGCCGGTCGGCTCTACATAGCGAACCTGCGACGACTATCCGCAACGCCATTTCTCGTCGCGGTTCATTGCGGCGCTCCGAAAGGGCGAAAAGATGTTGCACGCAGTCTTGCCGGCAGTTTTCAATCGCTCGTTCAGGAGCAGCCTTTCGACCGGCCGCAACAGGACGATGCGCGACTGCCCTCGGCGGCAGAGGTCTATCAACTCGGAGAGAACTCCGATTCGCCAGAACGGGAAGCAGCAGTTAGGCGACAGTATCAGTGTCTCCGCTTCCAAGCTACGGAATCGAAAGATCCCCTGTGGCGAATCCCCTATCTTGCGGACGCCAGAGGAGCGACGCTGGGATTCCGGTTGCCGGTTAGTGTTCGTGGAGGCGTTCCCGGCCTTGCTGTTCGCCAGTCGCCACCCGACTTTCACCCCGGACGCCGTGTCCAGTCGGTCCCCAAAGACCACCTTCTCATCGGGGACTACGAAGTCGGTGGAATGGCAACGTTTCCGTTAAGAGATCTGACACGACATGCCCTGGTCACTGGTTTGACCGGCAGCGGGAAGAGCGTCACCGCACTTCAGATCCTGCACCAGCTTTGGGCGGACTTTGCGATCCCGTTCCTCGTGTTGGAATCAGCGAAGCAGGAATATCGTGGGATGTTTGGTGTACCACCATTTCAGGACGATCTTCGCGTCTATACGGTCGGAAACGAACTATGCGTCCCGTTTCGATTCAACCCCTTTGAATTGTTGCCTGGTGTACGAGTTGAGTCCCATATTGGAAAGCTCCAGACTTGCATCGAGGGTGCGATCCCACCTTTAGGCCCGTCTTCGTCGGTGATTGCCGAAGCTCTTGTTGTGGTGTACGAAGACGCCGGTTGGACACTCAACGACGTCGCGCCAACTTCTGGGCATGTTAGCAAGCTGTTCCCGACGCTGTCGGACTTCATCAATGCTGTTGAGCGAGTCATTGCCGAACGCGGATACGAAGGTGAAGTCAGGGCCAATGTACAGGCTGCGTTACTTGGCCGCCTGCGTCCATTGCTTATCGGCGGTAAAGGCTGTGTCTTCAACACACAGCGATCGTTCCCAGATCCAAATGATCTCTTCTCGAGACCGACCGTCATCGAACTCAACGACTTGAATCTAGACGACAAAGCGCTGGTCGTGATGTTCCTGCTGACGATGCTTCGCGAGTACCGGGAGCAAAACAGAGCAACGTCTGACGGACCAACACACGTTACTCTCGTTGAAGAGGCTCACAATGTTTTAGAAAATGTTGCCTCTAGAGGCACCGCCGACGGTGCCGCCGCCGACACTCGCTTCAAGGTTGTCGAAGCGTTTTGTCACTTGCTCGCCGAGGTGCGATCATTTGGCGAAGGAATCATAATCGTCGATCAAAGCCCAGAGAAACTTGCTCGCGACGCTCTTCGGAACACCAATCTCCAAATCGCGCATCAGCTTCGTGATGGACATGACCGCGAGGCTATGGCGAATGCAATGATCATGGAACAAGAGCAACGGGACTTCTTGGGAAAACTGGTGCCTGGACAGGCTGCGCTCTTTCATACTGGGCTGGAAAAGGCAACCTTCGTTCGGGTTCCACGATATTATCCCGTGGCCGACGTTGAGCCAGACGCGCCATCAGCCGGTCCCCGCGGAGTCGGCTTTCGCGACGATTTATCGGATACTGAACTGTCCACTCGAATGCAGCGGCTTCAGCCGGAGATTGGACAACTGCGGGCGGGGCCGCTGCCGTTCGAAGGCTGCACGTTTTGTAAGAAGCAGTGCCAGTTCCGTGATGAGGTCTTCCCCACTGTTAAGACAAACGAGACGCAACTGCGCGTTGAGCAATGGATAGAAGAGCACTTCCAGGACGCATCTCCGGATGCGGATACCTTTTGGCGTTCGCTCGCGGACATCTGTACGGACAGCTTGCACACCGCCGGCGTTTCGCAAACCCCCGATTCTGCATGGTGTTGGTTGGTCCAAAGTTGGCATCGGTACGGCCCTCAAGGCTTGCCACGGGATCAATTCTTTCATGACCGATTCACAAGACAGTTTTCAGCCAATCAACCACGCTCTATCAAAGTGCACTCATGATCGAACGGACACAAGAGCAAATGCAAGAGGTGCGCGCTGACGAACCAGAGTGTTCCAAGAAAGGGGAAGTCTCGGTCGTCGAGTCGATAGGACGCGAGCGGCTTGAAACTAGAGCCAAGGAATGCGACGTGCAATCCGAACCGATCGACGGTTGGCAAAGAGTGAAGGAAGCGGATTCCTCAGAGACCGATGTCTCTGGAAGCAAAACGGATGCGGATCACAGAGCGCCAGCGCCCAGCATAGAGCGACAGGAAGTACTGCGAGCGCCCGCTCAAGACAGAAGTCTTGTTGGCGAACAGCAACCCGCTGACAGCGCCCGATCACCCGACCGTGACACTGCGGCAATTGTTCAACATTATCAGGAACTCGGTGGTAGGCCTCGGCAAACAGGCAATTTTCAATGGGACCTCCACGAGAACGGTACCGCGGCAACTGCATTCAAAACGGAAGAAGCGCGCATTCTGGAACCAGGCGATCCACGATTGATTGACTTGGACAAATCGCTTCGAGTTGAAGAGCCATCCGAGCGGCGTTCACTTGAAGACGCATCGATCAGTACTGCCGACTCTGACGTGCGAGAGCCCGAGAAAGAACACGAGCAAGGCAAAGTCCTATCGGAAATGGCTGCCGCAGAGACGGTGCCTCACGAATCCAAGGAATGGCTGGGAGGAGAAACTGTCAATAGCGACACTGCGGATGGCTGGCTTCTCGAAAGTGTCTACGAATCGCAACTGGATTACTTTGGTGACGAGAACACGACGAAGGATGCTCTCTCGTCATTCGCGGGTCAGCCAGAGTTCAGAGCATTCGACGATCGCCAGATCTTTGTTCGTTGCATTGGCGGGGCTGGGGAACCCGCAGGGAGCTATTGGAGACCGATCGAAGAAGCGAATAGATTCGTCGATAAGGATGGAAGAGTTGTCGAAGCCTTGCTACGCGGCGAGACGGCTTTGGCGAGAGACTTTCAAGATCCGATTGATCGGGTTTGCGTCATGCGAGCTAAAGAGGGAGAGACGATATACGGCTTTACAGGAGAAATCGGAGGGCAAGTTCGCACGTACCAAGATCGAGGAGAAAAGAACGTCTATTACCACGGTGGTGGGCACCAAGCCTATTTCAACCAAATGGAGATGGCGAAAGTAGCGAATCCCATTCCAGAGAATGAGAGAGGCAATAAGGAGTATAAAGAGAAAGACGAGATTGGAATTGTTGAGCAAGGGGAACAACTGGATACGTTCTTAAACAGACACGGAGTTCATGGCGTTCGCGCACCAGAGTGCGAACTACTCTACGATGAAACAAGATCGTCGATTGCAAGAAACGAAGACAAACCTACTCCAGGTCTCAAGTTGAACGGAGGCGCATCCGCGGTGGACGGTACAACGGCGACGAGAGCTAATGCTCCCACTCCAGAAGTCGTCTACATCAATGAGCGGAAGAAGGACTTCGATTGAACGAGCCGATCATGGAACAAGTCACAATGCCAAACACCAAGCCGTGCCCGACCTCGGACGAATTGCAATCCTTTCTGTTAGGTGAGGCAGTCGATGAAGTAATGCAGGCGATCGCCGAGCATGTTGACACGTGCCTGGAGTGTCAAACAACGCTCGATCAGTTCAGCAAGCAAGATGAGGTATTGGTTGCGGAGCTTGGCCAGGCAATCCCCGTGGGGGCCGAAGATGATGCTGAGATGCAGCGGCTGCTAACGCTGGCGAGTAAACTGCCCTTGGCGAGTCGGCGAAGAGATGCTTCGTCCGAGGCAGGTTCTGAGTTCATTGATGAATCGGGCACGCAATTGGGACAATACCAACTCGCCGAGAAACTTGGCGAAGGAGGTATGGGAGTCGTGTACAAGGCGACTCACCTGCAACTGAAACGTTCGGTCGCATTGAAAGTTCTCGCACCGCGTTGGAATCAAGATGCGGAGGCGTCCTCGCGTTTCCAACGCGAGATCGAATCAGCGGGCCGGTTGGACCACCCCAACATCGTTCGACCGACAGACGCTGGCGAGGCAGATGGAAGGCACTATCTCGTCATGGAATTCGTGGACGGGCTCGATCTGGCGACGCTCGTTAATCGACTCGGCCCTTTGCGTGTTGCCGATGCTTGCGAGTTGGCGCGACAAACGGCCATCGGACTGCAACATGCGCATGAACACAAGCTGGTGCATCGAGACATCAAGCCGTCCAACATGATGATTAGGGTAGAGTCTCCAACGGGCCAAGCCGCGAAAGGCGTTGTCAAGATCCTCGACTTCGGACTAACACGGTTACGAGAGAGCGAACTCACTGAACAGGAGCTGACGTCTCGAAACCAAGTCATGGGCACGGCCGACTACATGGCTCCGGAGCAAGCGACCAGTCCGCACCAAGTTGATATCCGGGCCGACCTCTACAGTCTGGGTTGTACGCTGTACAAGCTGTTGACCGGCGAAGCGCCGTTTACGGCTGCGGCTTATCCCAGCGCTTTCGAACGGATGCAGGCTCATGCGCAACAACCGCCGCCACTGTTCTCGGACCATCGGGCTGATGCGCCCGAGACTCTTGACCAACTGATGAACCAGCTCCTGGCGAAGTCGCCCGCCGATCGTTTCCAAAACCCGCTCGAAGTTGCTAACGCACTCGAAGAGTTCACGCAGGGCACGGACCTTCCAGCGCTAGTGCATCGCGCAATCGAGACAGCCGACGTAGGACTTCAAGACCGCGAAACTGCCTCTCGCAAACGGAACGCCACGGACGTTCATGAACAACCAGACCGTCGTCAAAAAGCAAACGTGTCGCGTTTGCGAACAGTCCCCGGGTTGATAAGCCTGGCCGTTCTAGCGATCGTCATCCTCTACTTCTCGCCTCAGATCATCCGCATCACAACGAATCACGGGCTGCTGATCCTTCAAGTCGATGCGCCAGATGTCGAGATCACCATTCGCGAAGGCGATACGATCATTCACGATCGGATTACAGATCGCCGCATCAGCTTGAGGGCCGGTGAATATGAGATCGAAGTTCGCGAATTGCCAGAAGGCCTGAGATTCTTTGCAGACGAATTTCAGATCGTTCGCGGAGGCCGGGCTGTCGTTACGGCGAAACTCGAGTCCGTAGAGCCGCACGAACAACACTTCACTCCCACTAGACCTCACAACACGTTGACGGCTGCCGAGGTCGCCGAAGGTTGGAAGTTGCTCTTTGACGGCGAGACCACAACCGGCTGGCATCGTTCCAAGGGACCAAAAGGAGATGGTGTCGCCGGGTGGCGTGTTGAGAATGGCATCCTGTCAGCTGGTCGAAAAAACAACTATCTCGTTACCGACGAGGAATTCAGTGATTTCGAACTGCAACTAGATTGGAAGATAAGTCATTCTGGCAACAGTGGCATCTTCTACCGTGTGGTGGAAGAACACGGAATCGTAGAGACCGGTCCCGAATTTCAAATCCTGGATGATGTTGGTAACCCGTTGGGTGAGGACTCGACGCGGAGGTCTGGTGCCGTTTACGGACTGTTCGAACCGAAGTCCGATGTCGTAAGGCCTGTTGGCGAATGGAACCATATTCGCATCATCGTGGATGGAAACCGAGTCGAGCACTGGATGAATGGCACGAAGTTAATCGAATACGAGTTGCTCAGCACAGATTGGCAACGACACGTTGAAAATGGAGCAAGGAATCCCCAGATGTACGGTCGTGCTCAGAACGGCAAAATCGCGTTGCAGGACCATAATACTGACGCTTGGTTCAGAAACATCAAGATTCGCCCGCTGACAGACAACTCATCTCCACAGGCTAACTGGAAGCCTGACTCTCCAGAAAGCGTCTTGCCCGGGCTCATCCCATTGCCGGCAACTCTCCCGGGAATTAAGCGCTGGCAGATCGAAACGGTTGCACCTCGAAGTGCGATCCTATCTGTCGACTGGTCTCTCAAGGACAACCTTATCGCTTGCGGCACTACGACGGGTTGCGTCCGCGTTTACAATGCCAAATCGTTTCAACTCGTCAATATCTTTCCTGGACACTCGTCGCGAGTCGTGTCGGTTGCGTTCAGTCCGGATGGAACTCGACTCGCCTCCGGCTCCGCGGATGGATCGGTCAAAGTCTGGAACCTCGACGATTCAAGCGTACTCACCAAGGATGGATTCGAAGGCACGGTCTGGTCGGTTGCTTGGAATGCTGATGGATCTCGGCTCGCCGCAGCCAGCCATGACGGAACGGTCCGAATTCTAGAGCGTGATCTTGCTCTCAGTGCCGTGCTGCGGCATTCCAAGAGATCGTGTACGTCTGTTGCGTGGCATCCGTCAAAGCCTTTATTGGTCACCGCAGGATCCGGGACCGTTCAGTTATGGGCCGTCAACGGCGTGAAATTGAAACGCCTTGCGTTCGGAGATCCTCGTCTCGTTTGGTGGATGAAGGCAGCATGGAGTCCTGACGGAAAGCACATGGCGATCGCGGATACGCATTCATTGAGTCTCCGCCCGCGGATTCGTCTGCTGGACTGGACGGCGGATGGCCGGTTGGAGAACGAAACAACCGTGGTCACACTCAATCGCGAATGGCTTGACGAAATCGCGTGGAGCGACGATTCACAATGGCTGGCCTACTCGTATCACGGAGTGGATCATCGAAAAAAAGCGATTGGCTTTATCAATTCAATCGGTGAGCCGGGCGCGACGATAAGCAATACGGTCAGCGAGCGATGGTCCATTGCCTGGAAGCCAGGAGAATCGCTGCTCGCGGCAGGGACAGGCAGTGGCTCACTTGAAGTGTGGGATAGCAGTGGGACACCACAGGATACACTTCCTGGACATACGTCCGAGGTTAGCAGCGTGTCCTGGTCTCCGAAGAGCCAGCAAATGGCCGTATCCGGTGGACATGACTCATCGGTTCGAGTATTTGGCAACAATGGCCGAGCCGGTCCGGTACTCGACTCTCACGAAGATGTCGTCTACGACAGTACCTGGAGTCTGGATGGTCTGTACGTCGCCAGTCGAAGCCGCGACCAGTACGCGTCGATCTGGAAGCCTGGGCAACCCGCCCGCATGATCAAATTCGGTGGGACACATGGCCCAGGTGTCATGCAATGGCATCCTGACAGCCGCAGCTTCATTAGCTGTCGTGGACACATCGGCATGGCTCACGGAGGCCCAAACGCAACGTCCTGGGATACAAATGGGGAGTCGCCGCGAACGTACAAGTGCCACGGCGGTAGCATCATGGCCGCCGTTTGGAGCCCCGATGGTGAGCAACTTGTTACCGCAGGCCAGTATGGTGATCTGCGACTGTGGAGTGTTGATGGATCCAGCATGCGGCATCTTGACGAGCATGTCGATTTGAGGTGGCGTCGGCACATAGACCAAGCTGCGTGGCGTCCAACGGGAGATCAGTTCGTGACTTCCGAGCATGGTGCAGCAGTCAGGTTCTGGTCGAAGGACGGATTACTCGAAGAAACGAAACTGCGCCGTGAATACCGCCTCGGCACGCGGTGTCTTGCATGGAGCCCGGACGGTCAGTTCTTGGCAGTGGCGTGGAACTGTGACGATACAAAGGCAATCTGGGACAAGAGCTTTTCGCTGTGGCACGAGACGGACGGCGAGAAGCCCGTTACCGGAACAGAGATCGGTGGAGTTCGCGACCTGTCCTGGAGCCCAGACAGTCGTCAGGTTGCTTCCTGCGGAGAGCAGGACGGGACTATACGGATCTGGAACGTCGAAACAAAAGCGCGTTTCCTGCTTCCATCAACCGCTGGCGGATTCTGTTCGGTCGCATGGAGTCCTGACGGCGACCAGATTGTGGCGGGCAGTGTAGGAAGCGCTCTCTATGCTTGGAACGCGCTGACTGGAGAACCTCAATGGGTCAGTGTGCGGTTGAACAATCGCCAATCGCTAACATTCAGTGCGGCCGGTAGATTATCGTACGGCGATCGCAGTTTGGCTGACAAGGAATTGGTATACGTCGTCGAGAACGCCAACGGGGTGGTCGAACTCGTAAAGCCCTCTGACTTCGCCACACGAATTGGTCAATCAATCCAGATGCTCCCTTGACGGAGCCCTCAACACTCGCAACTTCAAGCGTTTACGTCAAATGCAATTACCGGATAAACTCTTAGTACGATGAGCCGATTGCTTCAACTAGTCGCAAGTGCTGACCTGCTCTTCAATACAGTACAGATTCTTCTCGCCACGGATAAACAGTTGTCCGTCGCTGATCGCTGGTGAAGCGAAGCAGAACTCGCCGAGCGAGTTTTCAGCGATCAGATCGAGTTCGGCTCCGGGTCGTACGATCGTCGTGACGCCATCGTCAGCGATCAAATAGGCGAGCCCGTTCGCATGAACTAAGGAAGCGCTAAAATGCTTGGCAAGCCGCTCCTTCCAAAGTGGCTCGCCAGTAGTCGCGTCGAAGCAATTCGCCGTGCCTCGGTCATCCGCAACGATCAAATGACCATCCAGCACGACCGGCGACGGAACATAGCAGCGAGCCGAAGTCTGGTGCCAAGCCACGTGCGTGTCGGTCACGTCACCAGTACCATCGGGCCGAATTCCCATCACGTGATAATCGGGGAAGCCTGACGTCATGAAGAATAGGTTGCCATCGAAGACCATTGAGGCAACAAATTGCTCCGTCGGTCCATCGATCTCCCAATGCATCTTGCCAGTGCCTGGATCATAACTCGCGATGTGCTTGCTGCCCGACATCACCATTTGAGTCCGTCCGGCCACTTCACGAATAATCGGAGTCACGTAGCTGCGAGTTTTGTGCTGCCGATCTACTTTCCAAAGTGTTTCCCCCGTCTTACGATCGAGCGCGACGACATAAGAATCACCGTCGTGATCCCCGTTTACGATGACCGACTGTTTGTAGAGGACCGGCGAGCTACAAAAGCCGTGCGCACTGACGAAGCTTCCAGGTTTGACGATCCATTTCCGATTGCCTTCAAAGTCGTAAGCAGCGACGACCATCTTGCCTGGTGTAATCGGGCGAGGCGTGCCGACATTCGGCGCCGGTACCGTCTTGCCATCCACTTCGAGGAATGTCACGTAAACGAGCTTGCCGTCGGTCGCTGGCGTCCCCGACGCAAAGCTGTTTAAGTTGTGCTTCGACTCAAGCGGCGCGCTCATCACGGTCTTCTGCCAAAGCGTCTTGCCGTCTTTGCGATCGAGACAGATCAACACGCGTTGTTTCTCTTTGGGCAAGCACGAAACGACGAAGATGCGATCTTCCCAAATGATCGGTGACGCATGTCCGTCTCCGGGGATCGAAGCCTTCCAGAGGATGTTCTTGCCGGTCGCTCCATCCCATTCGGTCGGGACGTTGGCGTCAAGACTGGAGCCATCGCCACGCGCGCCACGCCAACTAGGCCAGTTCTCAGCAGTTGCCGACGGGACGAAAACGAACGCCAAACAAATCAACGGGTAAAGGGCGGAGCGAGACATTTTGTTTCTCTTGGAAGGTGTGACCAGTCCGGAGTGAATGGGACTAGTATGCCAACTGAAATATCCCGCGTCCATCAGTTCGCTTTGCGTATATCGCGGATCAATTTGACCGGAGTGTGCCGTCAACATGATGACACGTTAAAACTCAGACCTCGAGCTCAATTTGCAAAAACTAAGGGAAAGGCGACAATGTCCAAGTTGATGCTGCTGCGGGCATGGGATATGCAACGAGTTGCTTAACAATGACCCAAATCAAGACAGTTCAATCGCACACGGGAGAATTCATTATGCAACGCACGAGCACAATCCTCGGACTGGCAGTCGTCACACTAGCCGCCGCCCATGCCTCTGCCCAAACGAACGATCACTTTGCTCGACAGCGGCGTGAAGCGGTTGCTCGCCAAGCAGCAACTCAGCAACACTTCAGCCATTCGGGCGGCACCAGCTCACACTTCGGCAGCACTCACCAACACACTGGCCATTGGGGCGGACCGACGAGCGTTCACCGATATTACAACCCAACGAACAGCCGTATCCGACACCAAAACATTCAGTACTACCCAGTGAATCCGTTTGGATTTGCATCTCGAGGCTACGGTTTTTACGGTGGTTTTTCCCCCTACTACCGAACCCCATCCTTCGGTGGCCCTAGCATCCATATTCACCGCGAGATTTACCACTCAAGGTGATAGTTAACGACTGAAGACCCTCGTGTGATGATCAATAGGCCCCGCGTCGTCGCGGGGCCTTTTTTATTGACTCTCTGCGACCGGCGACGGCACTGAACTCCGTAGCGGCTCGTCCCGCCGAGACGCCTCACGATTGCTAAGCTTTGTCGAGACAATCGATCCGGCGAGCATGCTGCCTGCCAGCAACAGCAAGACTCGCGTTTGAGAGGGAGTGGAGGTCATAGTTGCCGATCCGGCGCTGGAACTGAGATATCTGGCCAACTCTACGTCACTGCCTCAGAGTTGGCAGTGACTTCAATCGCACCGATCCGGATATTCAATTGACACCGGTCGTCCTACCTGTCCTGGTTTTCTCGCAACCGAAGCACCTCGTCCCACCAAACATCAGTTACGCTGCAACGTACGATTTACAAACTCGTTACGCCTTTCAGGGGTCTAGCGAAACAAAATCAAACAGCGAGTCGTCTTATCCGTCAGAGGTAAATCGCCGCAGAGGGTGTGCAGCCTAACTCCGCGCGTACGGGAACTTACGCGCCGTGATCGCTTGAGGAACAGAGAAGATGAGAATGAACCGCTCCGCCGTCGCATCGCTTGCTCTAATCGTCTTGTCATTCAGCTCATTCAGCTGGGCTCAGGACGCTGATCCTCTTGCCGACCCAGCCGCAGTACCAGCGGTCGCCGCCGATGCGAAACCAACTCCGTGGCGTGAGCAAACGATCTACATTCCGTATAAACAGCTGCAAAAGGTATTCGAGGAACAAGGTCGCGGCGTTTTCGTGCCCTACGAGAAGTTTCAAGAGCTATGGAAGAAAGCCCAAGCGAGTGAGCCGCGCCCCGTTGATGACCGACCGCCACTCGGAGCCATTGTCACCGAGATCGCCAGCGAAGCGACCGTCGAACGCGATGTGATTAACGTTCAGGCAAGCGTGCAGATCGAGTTGCTTGGTAAAGGATGGCATGAAGTACCACTGCGATTGAGCGATGCGGCGATTCGCTCCGCAACGATCGAGAACGAACCGGCGCGAGTCCTTTCCGCAGCAAAGATGGGCTACAAGCTGTTAGTGCAAAACATCAACGAGATACCGCGACGTTTAACGCTCGATCTCGAATATTCGAAGGCGTATTCCAAATCGCCGGGACAGAACAGCGTATCGCTGGAAGCTCCCCAGGCACCGGTCAATCGCTGGCTGATTCGAATTCCGCAGAGCGGAGTGAAGGTAAACATTCAGCCGATGATCGCCGCGACCGAAGCTCCCGCCAACGTGGCGGACGAGGACGATCCACCGAAAGAAACGGTCGTTCTCGCGTTCGTCGGCGCGGCGAGTACTGTGCGAGTTGACTGGACTCCAAAGACCGAAGGCGCGGCCGGGCTCGAAGCACTCGCAACGGTCCAAGCACAACAAGAAGTGTCGATCGACGAAGGAGTGGTTCGCACACGAACACGCCTCGCCTACGAAATCAGCCGTGCCGAACTCTCGCAGCTCGTTGTGGAAGCGCCGCTCGACCAGAAAGTGACGCGAGTGCTTGATCCCAACGTGAAGAAGTGGGAAGTCGCGAGAGACGACGCCAAGCAAACGATCACGATCGATCTCTTCCAACCGGCTCGTGGAACTCAGAGCATCATTATCGACTGCGAGCGATTCAGTGACGAGACGGCTCTTCGCGAAACACATATCCCCGTGATTCAAGCGGTCAATGTGGGCCGGCAACAGGGTGTTGTCGTCGTTCGGCTGGGCGACGAGTTGCGGGCAGAAGCAACGACGAAGAACGGACTGTTACAGCTCGACACCGCCGAATTGCCACAGCCGTTGCAAAGCGTGAAATGGGCGTTCGCCTATCGTTATGCAGCGCTGCCATTTGATCTTGCGCTAAGTGTCGAAAAGGTAAAGCCTCGGATTCAAGTCCAACAGCTCGTCGAGGCCTACCTGCAGCCAGAGCAAATCACGCTCGATGTTTCTGTGATCTTAGATATCCAACAAGCGGGTGTCTTCGAATTGGCATTCGATATTCCCGCTGGCTACCAAGTCGAGCGAGTTCAAGGTCGCGCGATGGGCGATGCAAAACCAGTCGTCGTCGACTCGCATCACGTGGAGGGCGATGACAACACGCGGCTACAAATCAACTTGTCCCGCAAGGCCATGGGGCGCGTTGGCGTTTCTGCGACATTGCGGCGATCGCTGAACGAGCCGAATCTAATGACGCCAACGGGCGAAGCCGCCGAGATTCAAATCACGATACCTCGCATCGCCACTGAGGTAGAAGACGTATCGGGAAGTCTGATCGTTCATGGCCCTGAGAGCCTGCAGATCACCTCGCAATCGGTCAGCGGGATGCGAAATGTCGCGATTGCCGAAACTCATAAAGACGTTCAAGCCGTTCGCGATGGTCGGTTTGAGGGACTGCGTGAAATTCTCGGGTTTGTCTTTACAATCGATCCGGCTGAGCTGACGGTTGCCGCGGAACGGCGACGCCCACACGTCACCGCGCGACAGTTGCTGACAGCTGGGATTGAAACAGGCGTTATAAAGTACGAAGCGCGTTTCTTCTATGACATTCTTTACAGTGCCGTAAAGTCGCTGCGATTGGATGTTCCGGAAGATCTCGCGGTAGAGATTCGCGTTGCTTCAGGAGGCGTCAGCAAAACGACCATCACGCCTCAGCCAGACGATGTTCCCGAAGGCTACGTTGCCTGGAGTTTGCGCGGCGAGAGTGAGTTCCTTGGCCAACGGAATGTTGTGCTCAGTTGGGAGCAAAGCACGCAAGAACTGGAAGTCGGCAAGAGCACCGATTACGCGTTACCGAGCTTAATGCCAATGAATGTTGATCGCGCGTGGGGACAGATCGTCGTCAGTAAAGCCGAAACGCTCGACGTTCGAGCCGCAGCGGGCTTCGACGGCTTGCGTCCAATCGATCCGCAACATGATCTAATGCCCGGAGTCAGTGTGACGGATGCGGCGCGAGCGTTCGAGTTCCACGACGCGTGGACGCTTTCCGTCACGACAACTCGATACGAACTCGAAGAAGTAAAACGCACAAGCATTGAACGTGCATTAGTGCGAATGGTTGTAACGAGAAGCGATCGCGTTTCTGTCCAAGCCCTCTACCGCATTCGGAGCGCCGTCCAACGGTTGGCCGTGGCACTGCCAGCTGAAAGCGAGTTCGACAACGACCCGCTTTACATCAATGGCGAACCGAAATCGCTTGAGCATGGCGAGCAGAATCAGCTGTTCATTCCTTTAGTGAATCAAAACCCCGAAGTACCGTTTGTCCTTGAGCTTCGTTACACGATGCCCGGTGATCATCGACAGCTCGATATGCCAGCGTTCCCGGGCCAGCCAGGCCTGCAAACGGAGCCGGCGATGCAGAAAGTTGAGCTTTCGGTTTTTCTGCCAAACGAAATGGCGTTGCTGGATTCGGACGGGCCGTGGACGAATCAGCAAGGCGATTGGTATTCGAAGCTGAATCGGCTTCCGGGACACCGCATGAACGACGACCATCTATTGGGTTGGGTCACCGAAGGCGTTGGCATGAAGAGTCAACATGCGACAACGTTTGCGGTCGACGGACGACTCTACAGCTTCACGACGTTGCGACCGGCTCCGCCACCAAACGGTTCGCTGCAACTAGTCGCTTGGGACGCGAGAGCGCTGAACTTCTTGGTCTTTGCAAGCATCGCCGTCGTTGGTCTCGTGTTCGTTCGACGCTCCGCGAATAACAAATTAATCGTGCTGGCCGCGATACTGATCGGTCTGGTCATCGTTGGAGTATTCGCCCCGACGTTCGCCATGCAGCTTATCGATGGTTACTTGTTGTTAGCCGTGTTCCTAGTACTGGTGGTCTGGGCCGTGTCAGGCGTATTAATGCGCAAGCCACGAACAGTCGCGGCTCCCGCCGAATCAGCAAACGCCACCGATGTGACCGATGAGACGCCGGTCGAGCAATCGCCTGAGGAAGGGCAAACACCATTCCAAACGGTCGATGAACCGCAAGAGCAAGGCGAAAGTGACGTTGACGAAGGAGGGCCAAGCGATGCTTAGGCTATCAACTTCGTGTTCGATTATCTTTGTGTCGGCGTGTTTCTTGGCTTTCGGCTACTCCTGCCTACCGGATGCATGCGCCGCGGACCCAGTCAACAAACCAATACGTGAGATCTTTGTCCCGTTCGACGACTTGAACGTCTTGCTGCGAGGCGACGCGGAGCGAACGTTTTTGACTCGCGACGAGTATGAAGAGTTGATCGCGAAGGCCAAGCAGACTCCGATCGAACATGCTCCCCACAAGTTACTGCTTCTGTCGGCCGACTACGAGACAACCATCCAAGAGTCACGAGCTTCGATACGCGGAAGGCTTTGGCTTGATGTACTCGAACCAGGTCTGCACGCGATCGCGCTCCAGTTAAATGGCGTCGGGATTCGCACGGCGACGCTGGACGGGGAACCTGCGTCACTCGGACGCGATCCAAAGGGACAAGTCGTTCTCTTCGTGGAGGGCACTGGAAAAAGGCAGGTTGAACTCGATCTCGTCACCGTGCTGCAAACATCCGCGGCACAGCAATCACTCCAGTTCACTTTGCCAACACCTGCCGCAACCAAGCTGCGCGTCGTGGTGCCTGGAAATGTTGAGGTCAGGAGCGGCGCCGCAGTTGTCTCGCGACAAGTCGATCAAGAAGTGGGAGTCACGCGATTCGAGTTACTGCCACAGCGTGGACCGCTGTCGCTTGTGATGTCGTTGAACAATAAGTTGCTGTTGGAGCGACGAGTCGTCATGGCGCGCAGCGTGATCATTGACGAAATGACCGCAGCGTACGAACGCCTGCACGCGACGGTCTCGCTTGCAGTGTTACATGGAGCAGTCGATCAATTCAGATTTCGTGTTCCTGAGGGATTTGAGATTACGGACGTCAATTCACCGATTCTGGCACGGTGGCTTGTTAACGAGGTTGCCGGTGCGCGAACGCTCGAAGTCGATCTACGAGAACCGACGACCGGAATGGTTGTGCTGAACGTCTCAGCAACCAACAACACCGTCGAGTTGCAAAACTGGCGCATGCCTCGGCTTGAGCCATTAGACGTCGCCAATCATGTGGCTGTGGTAGGCATCTTGATCGAGGATCGTCTGGCAGCCGATTCGATTGCCACGAGTGATCTGATCGCAATCGACAACGAAGTTCTGCGTAAGGCACTTCCGGAAAGTGTGTTTCAGGCCGATCCGGGTGCACCAAAGGTCCGCCCGGTCGCGGCATTCTACGCACCGCAAGACGCGTTCGAGTTATCGGCTCGTTTCACGCGGCCCCCGGCACGCGTCGACGCGAACGTGACGATGCTTCTGACTTTGGGCGAGAAACAGCAGCGCGTCCGTGGGACGATCGCGCTGGTTCCAAGCAACGAGAAGCTGTTCACGGTGAATCTCACCGTGCCCGATGGATGGCGCGTCGCGACCCTCAACGCAGCAGACGGTTCGCCGATTCAGTTTGATCGAGTCGAATCGCCCGACGATGGTCTAACACGATTGCACGTGAAATTGCCTGCTGGCGTTGCACCTGGACGAGTGGCAAAACTGACGATCGAAGCGACTAGCGTCCCGGAAGGATGGCTCGAAGAATGGTCTGAAAGCACCGCGAACTTCCCCGTGTTCATCGTCGATGGAATCGAGACAACGACCGGAGCGGTCGCTGTGCAATCACAAGACGATCTCGCAGCACGTCCCGACCAATTGAACGGCCTGACGAGTCTTGCCGATTCGGATCGAGCGTCGCTCGGTCTCGGAGATGCAGAGGGGACGCTCGTTTATCGGATTAGTGATGAGGCGTATTCCGCGTCGTTCGCGATCGAACGAGCGAAGCCGCGAATAACTGCCCGCGCGTTCAGCTTTCTCAAAATCGAACCGGACGGTCTCACCGCCCATTACGAAATCGTTTACGACATCCAGCAGGCACGCACTCGGAAGCTGTTGTTGCGACTGCCGGAAGCGACCCCCGCTTCTTTGTCGATCCGAGGTCTCGATGGAACGCAAGTGAAAGAGTACTCGAGCGAGTTGGTCGACGGGCAGCGTGAATGGACGGCGTCGTTGGCAGATTCGGCCATCGGTCGAGTTCGTTTGGCGATCGATTTCGAACAGCCTCTCGAAGAAGACGAACCGCAAGACTGGGAGCTGCCATTGGTCGAAGCGATGGGAGTCGTCTACCAGTCCTCGATCGTCGCCATCGAAGGAAGTCCCGAGTTCGACGCTCAGGTTGAATCCAACGGTCGCAAGATCGATGTCGGCGAATTGGTCGACGCGGAATATCAAGTTGGCAAGCGATTGCTGGGTGCGTTTGGGTTTGTTGGTGATCCACAAGTCACGATCGACGTGTTTCAACGTCCTGGCTATGGTTTGCCTGCGGCCATCACCGAACGAGCCGAGCTAGTGACGCTCGTCGCAGCCAGCGGCAGCAGCCAAACCGCGGCGCGCTACTTGTTGCGCACGAAGGCAGCTTACTTGCAGGTCAGTCTCCCGCCCGACGCAACACTATGGTCGGCATCCGTCGACGGCAAACCATCAACGCCTCAGCGCGACGGCGATGACCTTGTTGTCAGCCTGCCGCCAACCGCAGGCCACGCTCTTCGAGATCTACAAATCGTCTACGAGACCGCCGTCACTTCGATCGAGTGGATGGCAGACGTCGAAGCCGTCGCACCACGACTGGTCGTCAGGATGGATGAGAGTGACGACCGTTACGAAGTACCAACCGCCGACATATTGTGGCACCTAGCTTTGCCCGACGGACATCGCATTGTGCGAAGTCAGGGGACGGTATTTACGGAGGACGTTTCTCGCGGGGCCGATCCCGTATCAGTGTTTGGAAGCGTGTTCTATTGGCTGGGCGGAGGAATCGGGGAATTCGGGATCGTTCCGGGAATGAAAATGAATTTGTCCTCTAAACGTGATGCGACACTTCCGTCACCCCACTATCTCACCGACGACGTACGATATGGGGACGTTGAGGAAGCCTTCTCTGGAAGGGCTGTAGAATTGTCGCGCGCCGGATCGGAACATCAAACGGCAGTCCCACAAATAGCAGCTGCCACGCAGGCGGCACCAAGTGATGCTCCTGCACCCGAGGCACCGGTCGTCACTGTCGATGAAGACACTGCAACGCCCCCGCCTGCCGAAGGCATCCAATCAGTTCGAGTGGCTCGAGGCGAGAAGTATTGGGCGTTGCAAGGCGTGCGAAGTCTGCAAATTCAACTGGAACGATCCGGCGAGCAGGCCACGTTTCGAAGCATGGGTGTGCGGCCGCGACTACGAGCGACGCTGATCCATTTGCATCGCGTGGCGTTTCTGTCGTGGGCGTTAGCTATCATCACCGCAATATGGGGAATCACGAAGTCGAATCAATGCGTACGCACGAAAGCTCGCTTCGTTCTGAACGCGTGTGTACTCGCAGTGGCATTGCCTTTGGTTATCGGGCTGTTCGCTGGCTTAGAGCTTACGACGGTTTTCGTACCAACGCTTTATGCGGCGCTGTTACTCATACCTTTCTATCTGATCGCCGGAGTCGTGAGATGGGTCGTGTCGAAAGCCACTCGACACAACGCACAACAGACAGTGGTGACGACGGCAGCGATCATCGGTTTGCTCATCTGCTTGCCACCGGCGTTCTCGCAGGAAGGGGCTAATCCACCCGCGATTGATCCGGCGGACCTACTGCCTCTGCTTCAACCCGACAAACCAGTCAAACTTCCCGACGATGCGGTCATCATTCCGTATGATCCGAGCGACGAGAACGGCGTCGAAAGGGCAGAGAAAGTTCTGGTCCCCTATTCCGAGTACACGCGGCTTTGGAATCTTGCCTTTCCGAACAAGCCCTTGGAAGGCGTTAAGCTGCCAGCACCTTATGCGCTGGCCGACGCAACTTATACGACGACGCTCGAAGGCGAAGGTTACTTGGTGGTTCAAGGACAGATGGATCTCGATGTCTATCAGCAAGCAGGGGCCGAGATTCCGTTGCATTTAGCTGGAGGTGTGCTGGAACGAGCTACACTCGACGGCGAGCCAGCGCGATTGCGAATCATCGCACCGCAGAGCGGGGGACCAAACAACGCCGCACCAAATCAGCAAGTGCAGCAAGCGGCTCCAGCCGTGAAGGCTCAATCGGAAGCCTTTGCGATGTTGCATGTTTCCTCAGCAGGCCGCAAACGCCTTGAGTTATCCATCCGTCTGCCTATCGTTCGCAGCGGCGGCTGGCGAATCGTGCGAGGCCAGCTGCCAACCGCCCCCGCCACGCAGCTGACGCTAACGGTTCCTGCGGCGCAAACGGAACTCCGTTTGTCTGGCACGCTGGATCGAGCCAGTTTCGAAACGAAACAGGCCAACGAAGCGATCGCCACTGCCTTGCCAGCTAACGGCGGATTCAGCCTGCAATGGCGGCCCACGGTCGCAGCGGGACAAGTCGATCAAACGTTAACCGCTCGTTCGATCGGCGTTCTCGATATTCAAGAAGATGGAGTTCGTCTCGCGTGGCAACTCCAGCTGCAAACGCGAAACAATCAACGCGAGACGTTCACGTTCGTCGTGCCACAGGAGTATCTCGTTGAGCGAGTCTACGGCGATAACGTGCGCGGTTGGAAATCACGGCCCAATGGCGAAGAACAACAGATCGACGTGACCATGCTCAAAGCAGCAACTGGCACAGAAACGATCCGTCTTCGTCTGTCACGACGATCCGTGATCGGTCTCGAAGGGCCGACTGATTTTCTCGCGCCCGCCGTGGCCGTTCCGGATGCCGTCTTGCATCAAGGTCAGCTCGCCGTTCGGCGAAGCCCACTTCTCGATCTCCGCACGGAACAAGCCGGTGGATTGAGTCGCGTGGAGATCACTGCCGAAACGATGGCGAGTGCTTTGGGTGCCGTCGTGGAAGAGAGCCCTTTGGGATTAAAGCCGTTCGAAGCTTACCGCTTCGGAGCGTCGAATTATCAGCTTCAACTTTCCGCCCAGGCGTACGCTTCACGGATCTCTGTCGAAGAACGAACTGTGTTGCGAATCGGCAATCGCGAGACGACGGTCGAATCGCGGATGAAGTTTACTATCGTGGACCGCCCGGTTCACCAGCTCGCAATTGCCTTGCCCGATGACTTCGATCTGAAAGAAGTCGTCGCCCCCGGTACCTTCGACTGGGCGATAACTACAACCGACGGCAAACGTTTGCTGACGGTGTACTTAGCCGCCGGTGCGAGCGGCGTCTTGGACGTGGACCTGCGAGGCGGCGTCCCGCGAGAGCCTGGTGATACCGTAGCGAATCCACGATTCATCGTCCAAAACGCGGCTCGGCAGTCCGGCTTTATCGCCGTTCAGGTCGATCCATCCATCGAAGTGACGGCAGATCAGCCAGAGAACATCGAGGAAGTCCCCGTGACGCGAGTCGCCAGTTGGCTTGCGAATTCACAGCGGTCGCTGACTCGTCTCGTCATGTTCCATCGTACGGCGGATTACAGTGTTCGCTTTCGAGTCACACCGCGCCAGCCCAAAGTCAATTCGTTCAGTGTGACGAATGTCCGCGTCACACCGCGCGAGATCGAAGAGCTTGTCTTCTTGAAGTTCCTGGTCCGCAATGCTGGGATCCGCGAAGTTTCGTTTTTGCTGCCCCGGTCGCTGGAAGATGCACAGATCACGGTCCCGCTGCTGCGACAAAAAACGATCGTGCCCGTCGAGGGCGATCCCAGTCAAGTTCGCGTGAGACTTGAACTACAGGATCAAGTGATCGACGATCTGATTGTATTGGTTCAGAATTCTCGTTCGCTGAATTCCGACGGATACACCACACCGATACCGACCATCGAAATAGGAACGACCGACTTTCGCTACGTCGTGATCGAGAGTGCGGGACGCGATGAGGTCGTCGTGACCAACAGTGACGGCTTTCTCGAACTGAACCGCCAGCTGTCGCAGTGGAAACAACTCGCTCAGATTCTCCCTGGCAACATCACACAAGCCTATGTCGCAAGCGATGCGGCGGAAAATCTGCAATTGTCGATCGCCACACGCGAACGAGCGACCGTCGAAACAGCAGGTGCAAGCATCGGCATCGCCCAGACCTTGCTGCTGGTAGACGCCAACGGTGCTTATCGAGGTATGCAAGAGTATCGCGTGGACAACAAGACGGAACAATTCCTTGAGATCGAGCTGCCGGAAGGTGCCGAGTTGTGGACGGTCTTCGTCGCTGGTGAAGCGGTCAAGCCGACGGTCGTTCCCAACGCCCCGACACGCGCGCAGGTTCGTGTACCGTTGATCAAGACACAAACGGGCGACTTGGACTATTCGGTGATTCTGAAGTACGGCGGCGATTTGAACCAACTTCGGGCACTGCGACAAATCAGCTTCCCGCTGATGCGAACGATCAACATCAACGCGCAACAGAGCCACGTGCGTCTTCGGCTGCCGGAATCACAATGCTGGTTTAACATCGGCGGCAGTATGCGTCGCGTCACGGATGTCGCAGAACTAGAAGCAGACAGCGTGTCCTACGAAACACAACAATTGCAGCGGCTTATGCAAGTCATCAACAGCGAGTCGTACGATGATTTCTCGAAAGTGCGTGCTGGGAACAGCGTTAAGCAGCAGGTCCAGCAGTCGCAACTTCGGGGTCAAAGTATGCTCGGTGATCTCTATGGATCGTCACGCAACGAACGGTTGCAACGTGAATTGACGAGCAATTACGGCGTCGTGCAAGAGGCTAAGAAACAGCTTCAACAAAACGCACAGGCGCAGCCCGAGGCCAACTACTTCGGAAACGGATTTCGCTTCAGGCAACTCTACGAGGAGCAAGCCACCAATCGCGCTTCCGATGTTGTCAGCGGACTGGATAACAACTTCGATAGTGGAACGCGCGAGGGCGGCGAGAAGATCGCGGGAGGTGAGCGGCGATTCAACGAGAAATGGTTTGAAGGAAATCAATTGAGTAAAAGTTCGGACAAAAAAGAGGCTGCCGCCGCCGCGTCTCGTATCACCACTCGCTCCGGCAAGGCAAAGGCCTCGAAGCCAAGCCTCGGGCTCGACGCAGGCTTCCTAAAGGACCAACGCCAGTTACAGCTGAGCGATGAAGAGCGCCCGAAGAGCACTCTCGATGGAGTGTCGCAGATCGAGCGTTACCAACAGCGGCTCGAGATGCAGAATAAGCCCCAACAGCCCGGTCGCTCCGGGACAGCTGTACCACAAGAATCTATGCCCGCACGACAGTCCGGCGAAGCCATTGATTCATTGCGCGCACTGGAGTCACTCTCGCAACGAGGCTCCGCACGCGGAATGGCAGGAGGCGGTGGTGGATTCGGAGGTGGCGGTGGATTCGGCGGCGAGATCAGCAGCGATGGTGAACTTCCTGCGGCATCAGAAGCAGAGGTTGAGTTTCTCGCAGGTTTGCCTGCATCAGCCGGCGACTATGGCCTGACAAGCCTTGATGTCGTACTGCCCGAAGGAGGCGTCGAATACCTCTTTACGACTCCACGCGGCGATATTCAGATCACCGCCCAAAATGTCGCTACCGAGCAAGTTGATCGCGTGCTAGGTCTGTTGGCCATCCTTGCCGTATTGATTGGACTTACCCTCGCGTACCGAATCGGTCGCGCGATCATCGCGAGAATCAGCCAGCCGATACAAGGCATCGTGATGGTCTTACTTGGACTCATAAGTGTCGTCGGCGGCGTCCTGCCAATACTCGGAATCATCATGATCGTCGGCGGCATCGCGATGATAATTCGGAGTGCAACGCGAGCGGCCACCGTATCATCGAACTAAAGATCCTCCGATCACCGGCGAAGTATCGCATTTGATCGATGCGGTCAAAACTCCCAGCCCGTGACTTTTATCTCTTCGTCGACGAGGCGTTTGACGTTTACGCGGCCGCCCATTCGCAGGCCAAAGGCGTTGCCTTGGAAGATTTGTTTGTGGAAGAAGATGTTGATTGCCTTTTGCTTCATCCTGCGATGTTTGGAAACGCGCCTTAACCAGTCGACGCCACGGCGGATGTACTCGGGATCGCCGAAATCAAACAATCCGTCATACACATGAGGCTCCAGGTAATAGTGGAAGCCCTCGACCATCAAGTCGACAAGTTCCGAATGCGTTTCCAATTCGTCGTCGGTGAATTCCGCTGATTCTTGGACGACGGCGAGGACATCTTCGTGAGTTCCGTGCTTGGCGAGTCCTTGTCGATAGATGTACCCCCATTCTTCATCGCTCACCGGTCGCACGGCACCGAAGTCGATGAATCCGATACTCCCATCTTCGAGATACAGAAAGTTTCCCGGATGTGGATCGGTATATAGTTGCCGATTGTAGAACATCCGCAGACATGCCCGACTCGTGAGTTCGCCGTAGTGATCGAGCTGTGCTTGTGTTGGCTTCGAGTCCAATAACTGGTCGGCAGTCTTGCCGTCGATGTAGTCCATCACGAGCAGTCGTTTCGTCGAGTACCGTTCGTGGACTCGTGGCACGACGATGTGATCGTCTTCACCGAACAACGCTCGCGCCGCGCGAAGATTGGCGGCTTCGCGCTCGTAGTCCGTTTCGTGTTCGAGGAGCGTGCGGAATTCTTCGAACTGTGCTTTGAAACTGGTCCAGTCCTTCGTGAGCCGAATCGGAGCGAAGATTGCGGCTAGGTTTCGCATGTCTGCGCGTATCGTTCTTGCAATGCCAGGGTATTGGATCTTTACCGCTACCTGTTCTCCGGTCTTCAGCCGAGCGCGGTGGACTTGTCCCAGAGATGCGGCGGCAATTGCCTCGGTCTCGAACTCCGCAAACACGTTTTCCGGATCATCGCCCAGTTCGTTGACAAGTTGTTCGCGAATCAGCGAGTAGTGCATAGGCGGTGCCTGAAAGTGTAGAGCGCTCAGCACTTCGACGAACTGATCAGGCACCATCTCGGGCATGCTGGCAATGGCCTGTCCGGTCTTGGCGACGGCTCCACGCAAGTAGCCCATCGTTTCCAGCATCTTGATCGCGGCGCGCAGATGTGTCTCGACGAGTTGCTGCTCACGTCGGTCTTTGGTCTGAAACCAGCTTCGCATCCAATAGGCGAAGTAGGCTAACCCGATTCGAGCATGCAGGCCGCTTAAGCTGCACAGACGCCTCAACGATCCAGTCGGCATCGGTTTGGAAGCCAGGCGTTGCTGTAGCTCCCGTAGTACGTTCGAAGACGATTCCGGCTGAACGTCGTCATCGCCGGGAAGAGCATCCAAAAGTTCAATGATGGTTGGCATGTCATGTGTCTCGCTAGTAGATTTCTTTCCACAGTTCCTGATCTGTCAAGCGGCGAAGTAAGTAATACATGAGAAAGCCGCAAACAGTTTCGCGTTTCTCATTTCGCATAGCCCCATTCCTCAATGCAACAGCTCCATTCACGGGCTAGCCGGTTTCGCATATCGTCGGATAACTCCGGAAAGCTGTTCCTCGAGTACCCGTCGATGGATTGCACATAGTCTCGCAACGTCGGTTCAACGTGGTCGAAGTCAGGCAGATTCAGTTTGTCGTAGATTTGCCTCATCTGTCCCATTGGATCGCGCTCAAGCGCATCGAACGCAACCTCACAGAAATTCTCTCCGGGAATCAAATGACGCTGCTCAAAGAAAGCGTCAAAGACCTCGATGTAGTCACGTATGACTAAGTCAATATCCAGTTCAGGCTCCTGCAGAGCCCACCACGACATCACCTTTGTCCAAGTGTGCTCTGTCGATTGAAAGACGGTATAAGGATCTCTGTGAATGTGAACGAACTTCGCATCCGGGAAGAGTTCCAACAACACCTTGATCCGACTTGTGTGTCCCGGCGACTTCAGGATCAACGGTCGTCCATGCTTGAGTGTTAGCTTTCGAAGAAACCACAGAAGGGTGGACTTCCAGGCATCGACTTCGCCGGGCGTCGCATCTCGCAGCGACAGGAAGCGACGATACTTGGCACCCGTGCGAGGAAAGGCCAGCAGCCCCAGCATGAAGGAGAGTCCGGATGGAACGAGAGCGAATTCGTCTTCCTGGGGTTCGCCTATCCCGTACTTAACGTTGTCCATCGGACGGGTCGGAGGAGTAAACGACTGCATGGCGCTCGCATTCCAAGACTCCGTACACAGGAACGTATGCGGAAAAATAACCTCGTAGGTCGTGGGATACGCAAAGCGGTCATCCTTCGACAACAGGTTGTGTAAGTGCGTCGTTCCGCTTCGCCAAATCCCAAGTACAAACAACGGTGGCGGGACAGAGGTTTGCTTGATCTTGCGAGCGTAAAGAAGGTTCTCCACTCGTCGCCAGCATGAGTTGAGGACACTGCTGAACGTAATGACGGCAGCTCGCGGCCAATACTTCATGTCGATGGCGAACCGATTCTGGCGAAGCATGTTCCACCAATCGCCGAACACGACCCCGCTGAGCCCGCCTGGGCCAAAACGTTCGATGAATGTGTGTCTCCAAGCCACTCGATTTAACTCCTGTTCGCGGCCTCTTCAGCAGGTGACCTTCACTTCTTCATCGCGAATCGGATGGACGTCGATCTTCGCGCCCAGCCGGTAAAGCATTGTCCGGTAGGCCAACTCCCACCGTGTGACCAAGGGACTGGCGGAACGGCCGCGTGTGTAACGCTTCTTCGTAAGCTCCGCCAGCAGGTCGATGGTCTTGCGCAGATCCTCTGCATCGCCAAAGTCCATGACGCCCGGCTGGATCCGCGCTTTCCAGACGTGTTCACAGTACTCGACCGATTTCAATAGCCGCTCCTGATCCGATGGATCGTCGCCGATCTCGCACCAATGGCGCACGAAGTCAGAAATGTCATTGCGGTCACCGGTTTGCATCGCATGGTCGGCTCGGAGCATTGTGTCAAACGCCGCATCGTTCAAGCACCAAACGCCGCCCATGTCGATCAACCCAAGCTTGCCGTCCTGGAACAGAAAGTTTCCAGGATGCCAATCGATGTACTCCATCCGGCCTTTGTACAGCAACCGATACCAGGCTCGCATCATGAGTTCGGCGGCTTGGTTGCGGGCTTCTTGCGATGGGTTCAGCGATAAGAAGTCGTGGATGTGGACGCCGCCCACGAACTGCATCGTCAATACTCGAGCGGTCGAAAACTCCCGATAGACACGAGGCACGAGGATGTTGTCGTCTTCGGTAAACAAGTCGCGGGCCTTCTCCAACAGACGAGCTTCGTCTTCGTAGTCAGTTTCGCGCTCCAATGAGCGGCGCACTTCGTCCACTTGTGCCTTGACGTTCTCCCAGTCCTTGGTCAACCTCGCTGGTAGCAGCAGCGGCGTGAGATTTCTCAAATCAGCCCGGATCGTGCGACCGATCCCAGGATACTGGACTTTGATCGCGACTCGCTCTCCGGTCTTCAGTCGCGCACGATGCACTTGTCCCAGCGAGGCCGCCGCAAAGGCCTCGGTTTCAAATTCATCGAATAGCTCTTCCGGGTCACCGCCAAGTTCGCTGCAAAGTTGTTCGCGGATCAGCGAATAGTGCATTGCGGGTGCCTCGAAGTGCAGCTTCTCCAGTACATCAGTGAATTCGTCCGGCGCGATGTCCTTGAGATTGGCCAACGTTTGCCCCATCTTCATCACGGCTCCGCGCAGATAGCCCATCATCTCCAGTAGCTTCAGCGCGGCGCGCAGATTCGTCTCGACGAGGTCCTGTTGTCGCGCATCCGTCGACTTAAACCAACTGCGAATCCAATAGAAGAGGTAGGCGATGCCCACGCGAGCGTGTACGTCGCCGAGGTTCCACAGGCGATGCAACGAGCCGGTCGGCATCGGTCGCTTCGAAAGTTTTTCGAACAACGCGCGAGTCGCTTCTGCGGACAAGCCGCGTTCGTCGGGATCGTCGGCTCGCGGAAGGGCCTCAAGGATTTCCGCCACGCTCAGTGACATCGTTCTACCTCCTCACAAACAGGAATAGTTGGCACGGCTTCGCAAAGATCGCTGTCGCTTCATCCGTTCCCTCGTTCCTTAAGCCAGCTCACGAACATCGAAATCGATTGGTCCAACATGGCTAAGGTGTCTTCTTGCTTCGGCGACGAGTCGTTCACCCAGAACGCCAACACGCCCGTGTACAGCGTCCAATAAAGCTGCATTGCGATTGTCCACGTCGCCAGGCTTTGCCCATGACTCGAGATCGCTTCTTGAACTCTTTCGAGGTGCGCGACTCGGATTGCCTGCGCTTGTTCGTTCGATGCGGAAGCAACCATCGGCGACAAGGTCGTTTCCAAGACAGGACCGACGTAGCGGCGATACGGCTTGAGCCGCCTTAAGCCGGTGGAAACGTTCAGGAACAAATCTTCCTCCAGCGACGCTCCCTCGCGTTTTTGTTTGGCGAATTCTTCGGCCGCTCGTGCTAACGCCACAGTAACTAATGCCATAACGATGTCTTCCTTGGCGGGGAAATAGTTGAAAAGCGTTCCCGCCGCAATTCCCGCTTCATTCGCAATATCACGCGTTGTCGCCTGCTCGAATCCTTTGCTTTTGAACAAACTCAAGGCGGTATCGAGAATTCGTTTGCGCGTCGCTTGTTTGGCTTCTTCAGTAATGCGAGGCATCGGTTACCTTTGGTCTCGTATTATGAGCATGCTCATATAATATCGGGCCGTCTGCCAGTTGGCAAGAGATAAAATGAGCATGCTCATTAAAAAACTGCGCGGCGAAGAACTAATCGATGGCGCGCTGGTCGACTTCTGGGTCTACCGCGGGGAAGTGCGAGGAACTGCTCGCTGCACCAGATGCACTACTTCACGTACGAGACATTCGTCACGAACGGAGGAGTCGGGCTTGAAGCGACGACCGCATCGTTGATGTCGATGCCAGCTTCCAACCAACCCAAACGATTCACGAAGGGATCGTCGCCCTCGGCACTGGACTCGACGACATAGCGGATGTGCCCGTCTTCGTAGAGGATATTGTCACCGCTGCCGCCATGATTGGAGCGGCTGTGCCCCACCAGCTGAAGGCTCGGGGCGTCGGCCATTAAAGCAAAACTTGCTCGCCCAAGGTTTCGTGGGGCTCGGTGGCGACCATCGATAACAACTCCAAGGTTATACCCATAGCTGCCGCCTATCGATCGCTGGATCAAGACGAGCGTCCGGCCTGACGCTTGATCAATTTCGTCGAGAGATGGCACTTCCCAAACGTCTTTCCGTTGCGCCAAAGCAGAACTCGGACAGATGATACTGCTTTCGTCAGTCAGATAACCAGCGTCAAGCAACACGGGAGCGTAGATTCCGGCAACAGCACGATTACCTTCGACTGGAACTTCCGGGAAGTGACCGTGCCCCGCCTTCTCGCTGAAATCCACCAAAGCGAATCCCAGCTGACGAAGATTGTTTTGACATGCCTGCAACCGTGCGGCGTAGCGACTTTGAGAGATCGCTGGGAAGAAGAGCATCGCGCCAGCCAAACAGATTCCAGCCATGACAACGACGTCGGCAATCGACAAACGGTTGCGGCCGCGGACTTCGGCTGGCATTGCCGGGTGTAAATACTTGCCAGCGGGAGCAACCGTCGTCCGCTCCGTGATCAGCGAACAAGTTCGCTCGGCCAAGCCAGCCGGCGGCTCGAATTCTTCGTAGGTTTCGGCGAGCGGTTCCAACGTCAGCGCGAGCGATTCCAGCTCGTCATGTAACGCAGGATTAGCTGCCAGTTGCTGTTCGACTTCGATTCGTTCGGAGTCGTCCAGAGCTTCCAGCAAGTAGCCCAGCAATTGCTCTCGAATTCGATCGTTCACGTAAGCTATTCCGCGTGAGTCATGTTCCAGTACTCGTTCAGCTTCCGAATCGCTGCGTTCAAACGACTCTTGACCGTGCCGACCGGAATATCCAACGCGTCCGCTGCCTCGCGGTACTTCAATCCTTGATAGTACACGAGATGGACAACGTTTCGCATCTGGTCGGACAGTTGGTCGAGGGCTTGCTGGACCCATTCGCCACTCTCCAGGCGACTCGCCTGCGACAGCGGATCGGGATCTTCACTCACCAAGATATCAACCAACTTGGCCGAATCGTCGCTGCCTGCTCCCGCACGGTCAAGACTAACCGCCCGATGTCGCTTATCACGACGTTGAGCATCAATCGCAGCATTCGTAGCCACGGCATACAACCACGGTCGAAATCGGCGACCTTCCTCGAATTGGTGACACTTTTGATGCAGCAGCATGCACGTGGCTTGAAACACATCTTCCGCCATCTCGGGTTTGCCAAGATAACGGCATAGATAGTTGTAAAGCTCGCGTTCATACCGATGTACGAGCGCCGAAAAAAGGGAGCGATCACCGGTGGCACGATATTGGAGGAGCAATTGCTCGTCCGTCATCTGAGCTTCCTGCTCTTGCTGGAAGCTGGCCTGTTGGAAGTTTTCGATCGTGGTGGCCATTTTGTCTGTACGCAATCAAGTTGACGAGAGTTCAAGAAGGAACGAGTCAGCCGAATGGCAAATGACGATTCTCGTCCAAACCGCCATCATAGCAACCGGCACCAGAATTCGCGAATCAGCTGGGGAATCACGTCTAATGGTGCGAATTGACAGTACCAAACCGCCGACTTACACTCACGATTCGCATACGTCGCAAAACCCGTGCCACCGGAAACCAAGTGTCCAAATCGCGTTACCAATGGGCTGCGCCGGGCGACGTTAACGCGTTCTTTGGGTTGATGTTAGATAACATCGCCGACCTCCTTTTGGCAGTCGGCTTGCTGTCGGTAGTGTTTGGACTTCCTACAAACTTCGCCCTTCGTTACATGGTTCCGGGGACGGCGGTTGGGGTTCTGGTGGGGGATCTCCTGTTCTTCTGGATGGCCTTCTCGCTGGCACGTCGAACAGGGCGTAACGATGTTACCGCTATGCCGTTAGGTCTCGATACGCCCAGCACATTCGGCATGGTCTTCTTTGTTTTGGGACCTGCATTCCTTCACGCGAAGGAAAACATGTCCGTCGAGAATGCCGCGATTTACACATGGCATGTTGGAATTTGCGCCATCTTCGTGAGCGGGTTGTTCAAAACTGCCTGTGCTCTAGGAGCGAACTGGGTCAGACGTGTCGTCCCTCGCGCGGGGCTGCTTGGTTCGCTAACCGCCGTCGCGCTCGTCTTAATTAGCTTCCTGCCATTGCTCGAGATCATGCACTATCCGGTAGTTGGATTCGTGGCGCTCGCCATTGTGCTGACCACGCTCGTCGCAAAGATTCGCGTGCCGGGCAGAATCCCTGGAGCCTTGGCCGCGACGCTCGTGGCCGGCGCCGTCTACTACCTGATGGTCGGCTTGGATGTGATCCATCACGATTGGGGACAGTTCGCAGAGGCTCGCCAAGGGCTCTTGCCTTATGAATGGCTAGGCGTCTTCCGCTTCGAGTGGATCGCGGTGTTACCGGATTCGTTACAGTACCTGCCCGTCGTAATTCCCTTCGCTCTCGGAACAGTCGTCGGCGGGATCGATTGCACCGAGAGTGCCGCCGCGGCTGGCGATGACTTTGATACTCGGAAAGTCATCGGCGTCGAAGCATTAGCGACGATCGTGGCAAGTCTCTGTGGCGGCGTGATTCAAACAACACCTTACATCGGGCATCCTGCTTACAAGGCGATGGGCGGTCGAGCCGCTTACACGTTGGCGACCGCTCTGTTCGTCGGCGGAGCGGGACTGCTTGGTTACTTCGGATATCTTTATGCGATCATTCCGAAGGCCACGGTGTTTCCGATTCTTGTGTTCGTCGGATTGGAGATCACCGCTCAGAGTTTCCAAGCCACCGCGAAGAAACACTACACAGCCGTCGCCTTGGCCTGCGTTCCGGCACTCGCCGCATTGGCATTGATCTTCATCGATAAGATCTTCGGAGAGTTGGCTGCGCAAGGTGTTGCGATCGCGTCGCTAAGCGAATCGTTGCAACTTGAACTACAAACGGTTCGAGTTCTGGCGAGCGGGTTCATTGTGACGAGCTTGTTGTGGGCTTCGGGACTCGCTGCAATTATCGATCGGCGATTGAACGTCGGTGCTGTCTACTTTGGAATCGCAGCGATTTGCAGCTTCTTCGGCGTCATCCACTCGCCATTGCCTGGCAGCCCAATGTTTCTGCCATGGAATCTTGATGCGGCATCAATTGAAACGCCCTTGCAATACGGTGGCGGATATCTGCTAACCGCCGCAGTGTTACTCGTTTGGCACTGTTGGCTTCAGCAAGCAGACGAACGCGATGGCTCGTCGCGTTCAGCCTGATGTAGGGCTGAGCAACTTCAGCCCCGGCGCATGTAAGTAGTTTTGCCCGCGCCGGGCGGCTTCCGATGAAAGACTCGCCGCCGTGCCTGCCGCTCGCTTGAACAACTTGCCGAACTTTTGCACCAAGTCGCACCAACTGACTGCATCTAAGCCCAGCCGCTCTAAGATAGGAGCCAACTCCGACGGGATCGTGCCTCGCTTGCCGGAACGAAGCTGACGGCCCGTCCAATCCAATAACTCCAGATACTTCGATAACGACATCGACAGGAATCCCTTCAAGCTTGCGCGCCGACCGCATGGACTGGCATCGGCACCGGTCGCGTCCGATCGCTCGTTGATCTCCAGCGGACTCATCCAACCACTCTTGCGACGACACCGGCTCCGCTCCCAAGCATGAGTCGCACGCGTTCGTTTGCCTCGCTCGTTCGACTTGCCAGCCAGCACGACAACCGCATCTTCGCTGCGTTCTTTCAAGTCATCGATGCGATCCTTGGCTCCCGTGTATTCGGAATCTTCCAGCGACTTGGCCAACGCGGCTCGCACTGGATTCAAATCGACATACGCCGCACAAGCCAACAACGACGCTTCGTCCAACAACAACTGAGCCTTATAACGGCCTTCCCAAAACCGGCCCGTGCATTGGTCTTCCTTGTTGGCTCGCCGAGCAATGTTCTCCGCCGTGCATCGCATCCACCAACTGACATCCGACAACCGCCGCCGGACTTCAGCCAGTCGTTCGGCATTACCCGTCACCATGTTGACCTCTTCGTCGGTCGCTTCGTCAGGTGATCCGTCCGCCAATCGCCGTTGTGGAAACAGCTTCAGCCAACGCCGAGCCGCCTCGTCATCGCTCCAAGTCGCCACGACATCCGGCCGACTGCGTAGCACCACATGCAGATGATTCGACAACACGGTATAGGTCAGACAATCGATGGCAAACACCGAGGCGAGAAACTCCATCCGATCACGAATCCACTGCCTCCGATGCTCAAACGATTTCCCTGTAACAACATCATTGCCGCAGAGAAACGCTCGTCTCACACAGCGTTGCACGGCATGAACGACTTGCACTTCGCTAGGAACCAGATACTCCCCTCGAGCCAATCGCGGCATGATCTTGCTCCTATGAGTTGGTTGATGAGCGGCATCCTAACGGAATCGAGGAACGGTGGCAATATAAGTATGGGTGTCCCTGTTATCCCTGATATAAGTATGGGTGTCCCTGTTATCCGCCTGTTATCCCCCTGTTATCCCATCCTGTTATCCCATCCTGTTATCCCATCCCGCGTGTGATGGAGTGTCATGCCGAACGCGCTGCGGCGCACGTCTACGTGTGGTCGCCCGCGTTGCTGGCAACGTTATCGAGAGAAAAATGTGCGGACGCCAAAACGCGTCCTTCCTAGCCGGTTCCAACGATGATTGCGGCAGGGAAGCGCGAGAACCGGTTTGCATTACTCGAACGGTTTTCCGACGAGATGGTGATAGCGTGCCTGCTGATCAGGCGTCAAAGACTCAATCACAGTTCGCAGGGCTTGTTTCCAGCTTCCGTTGAGTTCGTCGGCAACTCGCTCGGCACCCTCGGTGTACTCGGTATTGAGGCGATTGCGTTGATCGTCGGTCAGATTCAACGCCGAAGCGACCGTCTCCCGCGTTAGTGGAGTCAACGCCCTGTCTTTCTCGCTACTCTGGACCTGGAACACAATTTGGTTGAGGCGCCGAATTTGGTGAGGAAGCAGAATGCTTCCCTCTTCTTTCATGCACGATTGTGCAAGCTCTTCGAACGCTTTCGCTAAATACTCGCTACGCGCTTCGGGCTGAAGATCACGTCGTTCTCGCTTCAGTTCCCTTTCACGTGTAGAAAACCGGTCCTGCAGCTTCTTGATCTCCGGATACTGCTCATCGATGAGTTCTACCTCGCGTCGAATTGCTTCCGAGCAAAGCAAATACAATCGAGGGCATCGCAGCGCAAACTCCTTGTCGACGGTATTCGACAGTGATACCCCCGACATCGTAAGGTCGTAAGGATCGCCGTAGAGTTCTTTGAACCGCGATTGCTGTTCAGCCGTCAAAATTTGATCGATTCTGTTGTTGTGCATTGTGTTCAGTTGACTCATGTGTTCCGACAACTTGTTGATCTCCACTCTTCTAGCTCGATCAAGCGCGATCATCTCGTCGTTGCTCAACTCGAGCGCCGCAATAAAATCGGCGTAAAGCAGTGGCCGCATCTCGTGCATTCGAATCAACTTCTGAAAACAGACTTGCTGCAACCGCTGAAACTGTTGCTCCGACAGTGTCTGTGTAAGAGCGGGGTGAATCGTTCGATTCAGGGCGAGGATCGCCGACTTGCGATCGACAACCTCGCCATCTGCGCGCTGGTCAATGGATCGCTTCATGGCAGCGAAATTGGCATTGCGATACTGTACCAGCGTCTGTTCAAGCTGCGCGATTTGCACGTCGGTGACTGCGAGTTCTTCACGGATCGCCGGGTCAACCAGAACAAAGTGCAACGCAGTCGGGCCGAATACCGGGTCCAGTAAGTACTCGCCACCATTCACCTGCGTCGGAGATAGAGCGCTCCCCCAGAGCATAAGCCATCCCGCGAATGAAAAAGACCCGCAAAATACTGAACATATTCGAACCATCATTGAGGCTCCGGGAAATTCAATGGCACTGCGGGTAACGGATCAACCGGGTCGTCGGACTACGGCCCCATAAGCAGGTCTTCGGACCATTCCTTTACGTCGGACTTCTGAACCCACGACAGTGTCGGAATGTCATAATCCGACCACCAGTCAGTCAACTTATAGTGGAGTTCACCGTTCTGCACCTTCCGTTCGAGACGCTGACCGCTTTTCATGCTCGTCTCCAAATCAACGGACGAATCCTCTTCGAGCGTCACGGTAAACGAATCGTTGTCAAAGACCCAATCCCAAAGGACGTCAGCGCCAATTGTGAGAATTCCCGCATGTACCGGCGGAAGCAACGTGCCGGCGCTTCCCCGCGTATAGGTAATAGTCCTCCATCTCTTGGAGCGCTCGTGAGCGCCAAGCAAGTTGGAAAACAGCGTCGCTTGAGTAAGTGTCCGTTGAGTCGTATTTCAAGTGGTAGCCACTAACATCCATCTTGACCCAGAATGCTTCCGGCGCGTTTGCCTGCACGCTCGAATTCGTCAACGCTATCGTCATCCGCTCATCTTCACTGTTATAGATGACGTCGCCGGCACCACTTGCGTCACGACCGTCGCCTTGAAAAGAACGTCCACGATACTTTTCTCGTGTTCGAGAGAATCCGTCTCCTGTTGTCTCAACTTTCGGGTTGAGCCAAGTACCATCGCCTTCCTCGTGATAATACCAATCATCCAGTGGCATGGCGGGCAAAACAGTAACCAGTACTGTTTCGCCACTCGTCGGATCTTCAAGAGTCGGTTCCATACACGGCGGATCTTGCCCGAATGCCGATCCGGTGAGGAAGAGAGCCAAAGGGACTCGCAATATCAATTTGCTTAACGATGGACAGCGCATGGGCGAACTCCACATTACAATGTTGATGCCGGGTGGCGACATTGTGCCACGCTTCAAAACTACCGTCTGTAGATGCAAATCCTAGCCTCGCTTGCGGACCACTGTCAAGCATGTTTCCAAATAGGCTATCTCCAACCGACGACATCAATCGAACTTAGGATAATCGTGAGCCCCGCGGCCAGTAGTCGGCCCAGAAATCGTCGCTGAATGACTGGGCCGATGGATCGCGATTGCCCGTTGACGGTTCCGATTGGATCCCGAACCCTAATGCGGATCAGCGATCCACCGGCACCGGATGCTTTGCGTGGCCCCGAGTATCTGCAGCGGACGCTTGCGGCGATGCATCAAGTAAATCATGAGAGATTGCCGTACACCCTAGAGCACTGGCGGGTCTGACGGGGACGGTTCCCGTGCTTCTAGGGCGGCGAAGGGTCTTCAACTTGCCGGAGCACACTCCGTCGTCGCACGTTAAAGCCAAGGACGTGCGCTCCATTGATCGAAGGATTAACAGAAGGATTAACAGGGATACCCATAGTTCTTTGCCGCCACATTGTCGAAGATGCTGGCGGTTCGCACAATGACAGTGCCTGTAATCGACCTATCGGTTGCGAGCGGGCGGTTGCCGTACGGGTTTCAAGCTGGGAGCGCGCGGGGCGACTGTCGATTCAACGCTTGAGTAGCGAAGGAGATGTTACTGAAGCGATGGCTCGTCGCGCTCAGCCTGATGTAGGGCTGAGCAACCTCAACCCCGGCAGGGTGGCACTGGCAGCTTGCCTGCCAGTACTCTTCTGCATCGAAAGCGACCGGCAACTGAGACCCGACCCGGTTTGTTCCAGCAGTAAGCGAAGGTTACAACGTTGATCGAGAGTGGTACACTTCGAATCGCTCTTATTCGCGAGAGCTATAGACTTGTTTTACAGTAGAAGCAGTTTCAAAACCGATTTGGGAACTGTGGCCGGGGCGTCCGCATCGACACCAATTCACCCTGCTTTCCGTTCGAGGTTGAACAAGTCGACCAGGGGCTAATTAGAGTCAGCGTAATGAAGGACCTGGAGCTAGAACATTGAGCCTACAGCGTATACTCGAACCCGAAGTGATGGACACGCCCGAGGAGGCCTGCGACTACAACGAGATGGATCACTCGGAAGTTAATCGCGTATTCGTTGACGATCTGCTCGCATGCGGCGAGGTCTCCGGCGATATCCTCGATCTGGGGACGGGAACCGCTTTGATTCCAATCGCGCTGTGCGAGCGCGTCGACGAGTGTCGTGTGATGGCAAGCGACATGTCGGCCAGCATGCTCGATTTGGCAGTTTACAATCTTGCGGTAACGCCGACGGCGGAACGGATTCAGCTCGATCAGGCCGACGCGAAGCAGTTGCACTACGAGGATGAGCAGTTCGATATCGTCATGTCGAACAGTATCGTCCATCACATTCCCGAGCCTTTGATTGCTCTACGCGAAGCTGTACGAGTCGCGAAGCACGGCGGATTGCTCTTCTTTCGCGACCTGATGCGTCCGCCGAACTCGGACGACGTCGATCAGCTCGTCACAACCTATGCCGCTGAAGCGAACGATCATCAACGAAAGATGTTTGACGATTCGCTACGTGCTGCACTCGATTTGGAAGAGATCCGCGAACTCGTTTTCAGCCTCGGCTTTGCCAAAGAGACAGTGCAAGCCACGAGCGATCGACATTGGACTTGGATCGCGCGGAAGCCTGCAACTGGTTCCGACGCGATTTTCTAGAGAAAGTCCAAAAATGGCTTGGGAAATCCGGGAGGCAAGTCCTCAAGGGTTGCAGTAGCTGATGTTGGCGACCAAAATTTCAGGAACGAAGCATGCGGCACGATAGTAGCCAACCTAGCAGTCAGTCCTTGTGTGAGCTGAGATGTCATTTGACCCTTATCACCAATGGTTGGGCATTCCACCCGCCGAGCAACCACCGAATTACTATCGACTGCTTGGCGTCGGTGTCTTTGAGAGCAATCCTGATGTGATCAGCAGTGCTGCCGATCGCCAAATGGCACACGTCAAGACTTTTCAGATGGGACAGCATGTTGCCGCGTCGCAGCGCCTGCTAAGCGAGGTGGTCGCGGCTCGTGGCTGTTTGCTGAACGACGAATCGCGCGCCGCGTATGACTTCGAGTTGCGGTCAGCGGCAACAACGCCACCACCAGCATCAACTGCTGCAACGGTAGCCGTCCCGGAGATCTCTACATCAGCTCCTTCAAGGCGAAAGCCACAAGGTCGCTCGCCACAAAAGGTCCTCGTCATCACGAGTGTGGTCGCGATTGTTGCCATCGTGCTGATCGTCGTTAGCATCATCTTCCGCTCTGGGGGCCGCGATCTAGCAGAGCATCCCGTACGCCCGATGGAGAATCCGGCGGACACGAACACTTCCGAACAGAAAGCGGGCGAAACATCTCCACTGGTGCCAGCGCTACCAGAGGCAGATGTTAATGCTTCCATGGTGACGGAGAATCCAAAGCCCACGGCAATGGTCACGCCAAACGAAGTTTCGGTGCCCGATGCGATTCCAGAATCATCGACCGAGCCCACGGAGGTGGAACCTGTTGAAGCGGACAATGTGATTGAACCGGTCTTGGACCCCGAGCCTCCGGCACCAACTCTCGAGCCGGAACCGCCGCCGAAAAGCGAGTTCCAACTTCCCGGCAAATCGCCAATTCCCGGCCAGGCGGAGCAAGCGGTCGCCAAGGCGCTAGTCAGAGAGGTCTATCAACCAGAATACGAACAAGCGGAGACATTCGATCAGAAGGGCGCCGTCGCCAAAAAGCTTTTAGCGGCAGCTAAAGATCCAGGGAACGACGCCAATGCCCGCTACGCCATGTTGGACGTGTCGCGCGTTATGGCCGTCCAGGCTGGCGACGCCGACGGCACATTTGCGGCGATCGATGAAATGGATGCGTACTTCGAAATCGACGCGCTGGTACTCAAGCAAGCAGCTCTCCAGGCGTGGGCCAAGAAGACATTAAAGAAAGAGATTCGTGCGGAATTGGCGAAACGCATGCCGCCTGTTGCCGAGGAAGCGGCACGGTACGAACGGTATGATGTCGCGTTGACTCTGTTGCAACTTGCTCGCGATACGGCACGTCGGGCGGGCGATGTCCAATTCGCCAAGGATGCGGCAGCGCGATTGAAAGAGATTAACGAGATCGCAACACAGTTCGCCGAAGTCAAACGAGCATTGGAACTTTTGGCCGTCGACAATTCCGACGAAGCGGCGAACGAGATCGTCGGTCGATACTACTGCATGGTGCGCGGCGACTGGGACGGCGGCTTGCCGTTGCTGGCAAAGAGTGGGAAGGGCGCGTTGCAGACATCCGCCGAACGAGACTTGAGTGGCGCCGATCCAGGTGAACAGCAGCTTGCTCTTGGCGACATGTGGTGGGAATTGGCGCAGGAGGAAGAGGCTGGCATCGCCCAGCAATTGCTGGTTCGCGCGCATCATTGGTACTCAGCCGCCGCGCCCAACCTGAGCGGCTTAGCAAGAGCAAAATGCGAAAAGCGGCTCGCCGAAACGGCACTGGCAGCCGCCAGTGTGGCGGGAGTTCAAGGGACGCTCAGTGCGAAGAGCCGTACCGGCCTCGTATTCGATGGAACTGGCTGGATCGAGACGGATTTGAAATATGATGGCAAGACTCCGCTGACCATTGAAGCTTGGGTCACTCCCGCCGGCGGCGTCGGCCAAATCGTCGCCAACTGCCATGGGAATGGGCTCGCCCTGCAAGCCACAGCGACCGGCCACTGGGGATTCCACGTGCGCGATAACAAGACGTATCAACAAGGCACCTCGAACGACAACGTACGGATTGGGCATCGGACCCATGTGGCTGGTGTTTTCGATGGTCGCATGGTTCGCCTGTACGTCAACGGGCAACTCCAAGATCAAGTCGGCACAATGACCAGTGGTAACAAGGTGTCCCCTTTCCACTTCATGATTGGCGCGGATCCTGACTTTAACTCAAAGCCACAGTCGCACTTTAAGGGCAGCATCGACTCCGTGCACGTGGCGTTCGCGGATCTGTACCAAAGGAACTTTACTCCGCGAGATCCTCCGACGCGGACACCTGCGAGCGTTTTGCTTTTGAAATTGGATGAAGGTGAAGGTGATATCGCGAAGGATACGTCAGCCCGCCGGCACGACGCAAAGATCCACGGCGCGAAGTGGAAGAGTGGTGCACCGAAAACTTCCCCGATCATCGTCACTCCAAAATCTGGATCCTCGCTATCATTTCTTCGCGATGCCTTGTTAGTTCTGACGCTCGACCCGCTTGAATCAGGTGTGCGCGACTCGGGACCGAAAGGTCAAATTGTCGAAGTCAACGGTGCCCAGGTGACTGCCGCAGGCAAAGTGGGAAATGCCCTGACTTTCGACGGTATCTCGAATGCCGTGGCCTTTCCACAGCTCAGGGACCACATCGTTCAGGATTTGAAAGCCATCAGCCTCTGTGGATGGGCGCGCTCGAATGAGTTGAAACCAACGGCGTTTTTATTTGATGTCGGTTTTTACGCCGACAAAGCTATCTCCGTGCTAAACGAAGACAACCAACTAACATTTAACCTCGTGGCGAACCTTGTCAAAACGCCAGACCTCGATATTCGCCAATGGTATCACTTTGCTGCGGTCTGGGATGGTGTTGACCAGCGGCTCTATGTCAACGGTGAATTGAAAGCGATGGCGAGACCGTCGCGACCCGTTTCGCTGACTTCGAACACGATCGACAACTTGCCGGCCCATTTGGGCGCCAACGTGAAACCTGACAAGCGACGCAAGGATCGCTTTTACAATGGGCTCATTGACGAATTCGTGATCGTACCCCAGGCTCTGAGCGAACGAGAAATCCAGCAGCTATACCGGTTAGGTGTTGCAGGATTCGCTTTGAACTAGGCAGCGGATCGTCGCTGCTCGGTTCGCTCTCGCTGCAGCAGTTCTTCACAACCAGCGACAACGCTATCAACATCGATCTCCAGCATCGCGTCATTGCTCGCGCGACGCCGCTCACGGCTCGTACCGTCGTGATAACGAATCTGGATGTGAATGTGTTGTGGCCCGTAGGCACCGCTGGCTTCCGACCGAGTGGTCCCGTGAAGTCCGACACAAGGCGTTCCGCCAGCCGACGCTATATGCAAGGGTCCGGTATCTGATCCGACAAACATTCGAGCGCGTCGCAAAACGGAAGCGAGTTCCGGAAGTGTCGTCGGTGGTGCAAGTACGGCGCGGCCACCAGAACACGCAACAATCTCCTCCGCCCAATCCCGTTCTCTCGCGCCGGACCAAAGTACGAAGGAAGGAAGTTGATATCGCTCGCCGAGGCAACGCGCAACGCGACCATACCGGTATGTCGACCACAACCGCGAGTCCCAACCGGCACCCGGATTGATCGCAATAAAGTCGCAACCCAGATGTGCGGAGTTAATCATCGTGTCGACTTTGCTTTCGACCGCTGACATCACGGGTAGATCGAAACGCACTACCGACTCTTCAATGCCAAGAGGCCTCAATAACTCAAGTTGAGCATCAACAAGATGCGTTGTAGTCGGCGTGACTAATTCGCCATTGAACCAACGGCTCAATTCGCGACCGCGCGGACGGGCGAATCCAATTCGCCGCTCGGCACCTGACAACCAACTCACGATTGCACTCTTCGTAAGCCCCTGTGGATCGATCGCGATATCGAACTTGTTCGAACGGAGCTTAGATCGCAGCCGCCGGATCTCCGCAAGCGACTTCAGCCATCCTTTCGATACAACGATTAATTCATCGAGCGCGGCGTGACCCTCCAGCAGCTTTGCCGGGCCGCGTTCGGTTACCCAGCCAATATACGACTCGGGAAACTGAGCACGAATCGAACACAACATCGGTGTCGTCAGAACACAATCGCCGATAGCACTAAGCCGTGATATTAGGATTCGCGGGGCTCGTTGATCGCTCATGGTGAGTGCTTCTCCCAAACGCACAAAGCGAGACGCCTACTGACTTGTTGCATCCGTTTGTGGTACTGGCGGGAGCAACGCTGTTGGTGGCGGAGTTAGTGGCGTATCCGTCGTAGGCGGTGGAACCGGTCGTTGCTGCTCGGGCCAACGTGTAACGGGTTCGCTGCCCGGCACACGCGTTGGAGCAAGCACGACCGGCGGAAGTTGCTGTTCGTAACCAACAACGCCAAACTCGGCGTTCGTCGGCGGAGCTGTCGATCGAGGAAAGTAAAACTGATCGCGATACGAAACGGCCGGTCCTGCTGCCGGCGTACCGTCGTTGTTCAGTCGCGGAATGCGAATGCGACTGCCGGCGAATTGCGTTCCTTCATAAATGCTCCCACGTTGGAAAGGCCCAGCACCAAACACCCAATAGTCCTGCGCCGTACTCTTTGCTTGCGACGTTCCGGACTGCCACACGGGTCGCCGACTCTCGCGTTCATAGGCAAAGACTGCGATCTTCGCAGCCCCCAAGTGCGCGTCCTTCTTGGCAAACGAGAGTTCCGGAATTGCGGGAACAGCCGGAGTATTCGGAATGAAGGTTGCGGCCGTCGAAAGCGCGTTGTTGGCGGGCACGCCATACACAACTTCGTGTCCGGTCGTACCCAGAGTTCCGACACGTGCCTCGACAACAAAATCCGCGTCCTCTTCATCCTCCTGCAACCGACAATCGGCCGCAACCATTTGCTGACGCAACGAGCTGATGATGTAGTCGGAGTTGACGAATCCGATGCCTTTGACGCTCTTGATGTATTGAGAATCGAAATAGACTTTCTGCCCAGCCATCGCACCAAAGTCAATTCCGGTGATCGCTTGGTCAACGGCATCCGAGACGAGCAGTTGGTCGGTCGCCAATCGCGTCTTCGTCGTGCCACAACCTACCAAGCAGATCATCGCGAGTACGCTGATAGCGCGCGGCACCGCCCGCGATGTTAGGTTATTCAGCGTGCTAGCAGCTTCCAATTGCATCAATCGTTCAGCCAGTTCATTTCTAGGAAATGGTCGGGGAGTATAGCGAAACCACGATGTTGCCGAAACGCATCTTCTCGTTTCGATGCAGCGCATTACTGCTCCTCACGCCTGAACCGGTGCTATGGTTTAGATGTCACCCGGTTTCGAGGCGATACTGAATCGTGGAATTCCAAGCGTTAGGTGCCGGAAACCTTTGAAACATAAGGAGTTGTGGGATGTCGCAAGTCGTTACGCACGAATCGTGGTTTACACGTTTGGGTGGCTCCATCAAGGGCGTTCTCTGCGGTTTTGTTCTCTTTGCCGTTTCATTTCCCATCCTGTTTATGAACGAGGGTCGAGCTGTCAAAACAGCGAAAGCGCTCGAAGAAGGAGAGTCTGCGGTCGTCGAAGCCTCCATCGAAGCAGTCGACTCTGCGAACGAAGGCAAGTTCGTGCATCTCGTCGGTCGAGCGACGACTGACGCGGTTCTGGAAGACGACCTGTTCGGAGTCTCGGTAAACTCCATTCGCCTGACTCGCCACGTCGAAACGCTCCAGTGGCAGGAGAAGCAGGAGCGAGAGACTCGGAAGAAGCTCGGCGGAGGAACAGAGACGGTCACAACTTACTCGTATGTTCAGGAGTGGTTTCCCAAGCTGATCAACTCGTCTCGCTTTCACGAAGCAACGACACACCAAAACCCAACCGACATCCCCTTTCAGCAATTGACAAAAGAGACGTCCGATGTCTTCGTCGGTGCCCATCGATTACCAAAGTCGCTAATCCAACAGATTACGACAACGGAGCCCATCGAAGTCGAACTCGAACATGTCCAAAAGGAGTGGGCTGAAGGCCTCCGTTCCTACACTGACGCAGATTCGAATCTAAACGGCTTCTACTGGTCACGTTCGAGTGATACCGATTCAAAGATCGGTGACGTGCGTATCTTGTTCGCGGCAACACGTCCCACCGAAGTTAGCATCATGGCACAGCAGACTCGCGACACATTTACACCGTTCATCGCCAAAAACGGGCGCCAGCTCAACATGCTCACCATCGGGACCGCCACGTCAGAACAAATGATTGCCACGGCAGCGGCCGAGAATTCGATGTGGACGTGGATTTTGCGAGCCGTTGGCACGATCATGATGTTCGCCGGAATCACTCTTGTCGCTCGTCCACTTTCCGTTCTCGCAGACGTTTTTCCACCCGTGGGAACCGTCGTCGAGATGGGGACAGGTTTGGTCGCAGTTTTGGTCGCCGGCGCGTTCTCATTGGCAACGATCAGCTTCGCTTGGCTGTTCTATCGTCCATTGATCGGCGTTCCCATGTTGCTGGCCGGGATCGGACTGATTGCATTCCTGGTGACAAAGCTCGTGCCTCGGTCAGAGCCCGCAAAAACCGAAGAACAACTGTTCGTTGATCGCCCCTTCGGCTCGGAAGGAACGCAGCAACCATCGAACAACTCGCTTGGTGTTTAAGTTGCGACGACTAGATCGGTCCTGCAGTAAGTGTAGCGTTGTTTCGTCAAGAATCCCTTTGATTCAGACCGCCACAGCCGCTACACGTCCGTGCGACTCGCACTAGCGGAGTGCTTCCAACACGAAATCAAGTGCTTGTTTGGTGTCCTCGTAAGACGTACTGTGTCCACCCTTCGGTCGATGCACACTGAGTACATGTTCGTTCTTTCGGCGTACTTCCGCGATCAATCTCAACACGCTATCGGGCGGGACAACTTCGTCCGCGCCGCAAGTTGTCGCAGCAAATGGCATCGTGAACCGTGCGGGGAAGAACTCCGCACTTCGCTTTCGATACTCCTCGGGAACCTGCTGCTTTGTCCCACCGTATGATTCGGCAATGGCATCGAGAAAGCGTTCGTACTCGATCAGGTTGGCGGTTCCATTGAGCGATACAACGCCGTCGATCAACTCGGGGCGCAGCGCCGCAAATGTTAACGCTCCGGTCCCGCCCATCGAGCCGCCGCATACGATCACGCGTTCAATCCGAAACTGTTTCTTGATCGACTCGATAATCTGCACCACGTCCGCCTCGGCTTTGGGCCCCATCCAGGACGTCTTCGCACGGTAGTCGGGCGACACGAGCAACATCCCGTTCGCTGCTGCGACGTCGCGAGTCGCTTGGCATTCGCCGCGCTCCTGCCGAACGAACTGCCATCGATCTGATCCGTGACCATGCAACGCGATGATCACCGATACGGGGCCAACGGGTTTGAAACCATCGGGTATGACGATAACGTACTTCTGTTCCGATCCATCACATGTGGCAATGAAATTTCGGTCTTCAATCGTCGGCGCCGCGATCGATTGGCCCACGAACACGCTGGATACTGCAGCGTAAAACGCGACAACGGCCGATCGTTGTAAACACATGTTGAGACGAGCGAACGTAGCCATCGGGAACTCACTGAGCATGATTCGTGGATAAACATCACGTTGCACTAAGGAACTGAGTATACTGTCGGGGAAGTACATTCAACACGCGACACTTTCGCCTATTAATTCTCGTTCCGTGGAGTTAAACGCTCATGCCAGCTCGAATCAACCGACGGGGCTTCCTGCAAACATCGACAGCGCTCGGTATCGCTGCATCTTCCGGTCCCTTACTGAATCCGGCGCGGGTACTCGGAGCAAACGAGCGGCTCAATATCGGAGTGATCGGAGTTGGCGGTCGAGGTGCTAGTGACTTGGCTGGAGTTGCACACGAAAACATTGTGGCGCTGTGTGATGTCGATGAAGGCCGTTTGAGTGCCGCGGCATCAAAGCACGCGTCGGCAAAGAAGTATGTCGACTATCGCAAGCTGCTCGAGCAAGACGACCTTGATGCCGTCGTCGTCGCAACGCCCGATCACAATCACGCTCCAGCGACGGTACGCGCTCTGCGACGCGGCTTGCATGTCTACTGCGAAAAGCCGCTGACACACACAGTTGCCGAAGCACGATTGATCACCGAACTGACCGCCGAGAAGAAGCTGGCGACTCAGATGGGAACACAGAACCACGAACATCCCGGTTACCTGCGCCTGGTCGAGCTACTGCAATCAGGAGCGATCGGCAACGTCAAGGAAGTGCATGTCATCACAGATCGGCCGGGTCGTTGGTGGCCACAGGGGCTCGATCGACCGACTGACAAGCCGCCCGTTCCTGCAGGATTCCACTGGGATCTATGGCTGGGCCCGGCGAGCGAACGCGACTATCACGGTGCCTACGCGCCGTTCAAATGGCGCGGCTGGTGGGACTTTGGTTGTGGTGCCGTGGGAGACATGGCGATTCACTTGATGGACCCCACGTTCTGGGCGTTGGAGTTGGGAGGCCCCGTGAAAGTGACGTCGAAAGGTCCGGCACCCAACGCGCACAGCGCACCTAAGTGGATGGAGACGAAGTTTGAATTCGGAAAACGAGGCAAGTTGGCCCCTGTCGACGTCTACTGGTACGAAGGCGAAGTCAAACCGCGTGAGGAAATTGCCAAGGAATTACCCATGAACGGCTCGTTATTCATCGGCGACAAGGGCCGCATCGCAATCGCACACGGAGGCAATCCGATGCTGTTGCCCGAAGATAAGTTCGCCGATTTCAAAGGTCCCGATTCGTACTTGCCTACCTCGCCGGGACACCATCAGCAATGGATCGACGCCTGCAAGGTCGGCAGCCGCACCGGCAGCCCCTTCACCTACGCCGGCCCCTTTACCGAGGTCGTGTTGCTCGGCAACGTCGCCTATCGAGTCGGCAAGACGATTGAGTTCGACCCCGAGGCGATGAAAGTCGCCAACGCCCCGAAAGCGAATCAGTATCTGGACAAAGAGTATCGGAAAGGTTGGGAGATCTAGTGCATTGTCAAACCCAAAATTAGGGTGGCTTCGATGCATGTAGGGTGTCGGCGTCAGCCGCACCAACGGCATTCTGTACGCAAGGTGCGGCTGACGCCGACATCCTACATTTTGATCCTATCCTAGAATTACGCTTTGACGAAGCACCAGTCGCGAGACGCGTCTTAGATGTTTCGGTAATAACCATGTTCAATCGCAAGCCACTCGTGGTCGCCGTGGTTCCCGCTTTCGTCGTTGGAATCATCTTCGAAATCTTCATTGGACTTCGCCACGATTACACAGGTCACTACGCAGCAGGCTATGGAGCTGGAATTCTCAGATGGAGCCGTTGGTAACGTGCCCAACTTACCCGAGATCACAGTGACAGCTTCGCGTTTTAAGCTCACGCGCGGAGATCATGAAGAACTTGAAGTCAACTGGGATAGCATTGTCGAAATCATTGCGTTCAAGCGCGACATGTTCGGATATGACGTCATCTGTCTTTGTTTTCGCGTAAGCGAGAACGACGATTTCATTGAAGTCGCAGAAGACTTTCCTGGCCACAGCGCATTCATCCAAGAGCTCACAAGTCGGTTCGCTCTCGCCGAGAATTGGTGGAACGATGTTGCATTTCCGGCCTTCGCCACAAACGCGTCAACAATTTGGCGTGCAGAGTGACCCATCTTGCTAACCGACTAGTTTCCGATTAAACGCACCCTCATTGATCGTCGGTCGTTCCGGCCGACCTTTGTGGTCGTAGGTAAGCTTCATGTTGTTCACACCAAGCAACCCAAGAACCGAGGCGTGAATGTCCTTGACATGCATTCTGTCTTCGATGGCGTACAGGCCGAGTTCGTCCGTCGCACCAATCGTCTGGCCGCCTTTGACTCCACCGCCCGCCATCCAGATCGAAAAGCCAGTCGGGTTGTGATCGCGGCCGTCACCTTTTTCGCTCATCGGCGTGCGACCGAATTCGCCGCCCCAGATCACAAGCGTTTCGTCGAGTAATCCGCGCTGCTTAAGATCCTTCAGCAATCCCGCAACCGGCTTGTCCATCGAGCGGCAGAGACGTGAATGGTTGGCTTCGATCTGTGTGTGCGAATCCCACTTGCTGCCGGTTCCGCTGTAAAGCTGTACAAAACGAACACCGCGCTCGACCAAACGTCGCGCGAGCAAACAGTTGCGCCCAAATGTCTTGGTTTCCCCTTGGTCGAGCCCGTACAGTTGTTGCGTTGCTTCTGTCTCTTGAGCGAGATCAACGGCGGCAGGAGCCTGTGCTTGCATTCGGAAAGCCAACTCGTAACTCTCGATGCGGGCGTCAAGTTCGCTCTGCTGTAACCGACTCTCCGCGTGCGATTGATTGAACTGTTGAAGTAGCGAGAGCTTCTCTTGTTGTCGCTCGTTCGAGTAACCTTTCGGCAGATTCAAATTGGCAATCGGTTCGTCACTCGCACCGTCAATGCGAACCCCTTGATGCGTCGCTGGCATGAATCCGCTGCCCCAATTGCGCGGTCCATTCACTGGCCTGCCAGAGCTGTCGCACATCACGACGAATGACGGCAAGTTCTCATTCGCCGTCCCTAGCCCGTAGTTAACCCACGAACCAAGCGACGGGCGCCCCGCGAAGTTGATGCAAGTATTCATCTGACAGACGCCGCCAGCATGGTTGATGCCGTTGGTCCAGCACGAGCGAATCACCGCAATCTCGTCCATGCACTCGGCAATATTCGGAATCCATTCGGAAGCCCACATGCCGCTTCGACCGTGCCGCTTCCAAGTGCGAGGCGCCGCAAGTAACGGCGCGCCTCGCTCCCCCATCGCCGTAATGGGTTCTTTGAAGCCAGAGGGCAAAGGTTGGCCAGACATCTTGTTCAGCAACGGCTTTGGGTCGACGAGATCAAGATGACTCGGGCCACCCTCCATGAACAGCCAAATGACGCTCTTAGCGCGCGGCGCGTGATGGAGGCCTCGGGTCGTATCACTGCCAAGCAACTCCTGCTGCATCATCCAGTTCAAGGCGAGCGAACCGAAGCCAACGCCGGATTGTTGAAGCATCTGACGACGAGTGGGGGAGGGAGGAGCCATGGGGGAGAAGTTCCAAAATACAAAAGGCAAATGACAAACAAATTCTAAAAGGATAAGTTGAAAGGACCAAACACGTGTTACTCGCTCTTGTTTAGGATCGCGCTCAGAATCTTCGTTAACTCGATGGCTTCTTGGATCAGTCTACCTTGTTCCGACTCCAACGCATTGTCAGCTCCGATGTCTAAAAGTCGCAGCCAATATCGAGTCTCCTTTGCTTCTTTCCGGGAGATCTTCACTCGCATACGAAAGTCTTTCTTGCTTAACGCTTCATTCGCTTCAATGTAGTTCGCTCCAACCGATCCAGACGACCGAACAACCTGCTTAACATCCTCACTGTTGCAAGCTGTACGAGGTAGCTGTTTCACGAATGCACGAACCTGCCGCGCAAACTCGTAGGTTCGCTCTTCCAAATCGTATTGCCCGGTTCCCCGTTTAGAATTTGACATTTTCTCATTTGCGATTTGTTTGTCTTTTGTTACTTGCCATTTGTCATTTCCACGTCAATCGACGTAGAGGAACTCGTTCGAATTAAGAAGAACGTGGCAAAAGTCAATCAATCGATCTCGATCAAACGACGGTTGATCTTCGCCCGACGCGACGGCGATAAACGTCAGCGAGTTGCTCAATTCAGTTTCAGTGGGCATGCGTCCCCAAGCAACGCGAAACGCACGTTGAAGCATCTCGTCGACGGCGGTCGACTTGTCCTTCGCGAGCTGCTCGGCCAGCTTCTTTGCTCGGCCAAGTGTGTAGTCCCCGTTGATCATCATCAGTGATTGCGTCGGCGTCGTAGTGCTGTTTCGTTCCGAGACACTTTTCAGTCCATTGGCAACATCGAAGGCATGCAAGAACGAATCCGGTGTATTCCGAATACTCTTCACGTACAACGCTCGTCGAGGCGTCTTGGCATCAACACTGGGCCCTCCGATCGTCGGCTGAAGTTCACCGCTGATCGAAAGCATTGCATCGCGAATCTGTTCAGCCTTCAGACGCCGAATTCGTGACCGCCACAGAAGGTTTTCGGCGGGATCATTCTTCTGGTACTCGCGAGCATCCGGATGATGCGCTGACTGCTGCCAAGTCGCCGACATCAAAATGCGCTTGTGCAGGCGTTTGATACTCCAGCCGTCCTCAACGAAGGAAACGGTTAACCAATCGAGCAATTCGGGATGCGTTGGCAGTTGTCCGATGTGGCCAAAGTCGTTAGCGGTTGAAACGATCCCCCGACCGAAATGCTCTTGCCAAATGCGATTTACGATCACTCGAGTCGTCAGCGGGTTGTCGGCGCGTCCGATCCAATCGGCCAACGCAGTGCGACGGCCCGTTGACTGCGGGAGCTTTGGAAGATCCGGTGCTTCTCCAGCCGGTTGATGTGACAAGACGGCCAGAAACCCAGGTTCGATCGGCGCCTGATCGGCAACATCAGGAATCACCGTTGGAGCCGGCTGACCCGAAAAATCTGTTGCCGTGGTCAATTTGGGAAGGGGCTTTGGCTTGACATTGTCAAACTCCGCAAGCTCCTTGTTCAGCGCATCGAGCTTCTCTTTATCTTCTTTTTCGATGCTTTTTAGCGGCCCGCCGGCCTCTTCGTAGAACTGGCGCGTGATCAGATACGCCATCTGATGTTCCCACGAGTTCCGCTGTTCGATGGGCTTATAGAAACATGCTTGAATATCGAGCGGGAATTTTTCCGCGGTCGACTTCCATTTGCGGTCATGGTACGGCTTGATCAGGGCGTCGATCTTGCCGCGAAGATCTTTGGTCACGTCTTCCCAGACCGCAAGTTGCCTTTGATACTCCGCGTGCTCAGCTTGCGTCGCGCCAACGATATCGTCGCGCCAGCTGATCGGTTCGAAGAAGGCTCGCAATTTGAAATAGTCAACTTGAAGCAGTGGATCGAATTTGTGATCGTGGCAACGCGCACAAGCCATTCCCATGCCGAGAAAGACGTCGGCCGTGACGTCTGTCATCTCGTTCATGATGTCGTTCCAGTGACCTCGCGCATCGCGCTGGTTGTACTCGTAGATGCCAAGTCGCAAGAAACCTGCCGCCGCCAAGTGCTCAGGATTGTCTTCCTCGATCTCGTCTCCGGCGAGCTGTTGGCGGACGAACTCCGGGTAAGGCTTGTCGTCATTGAACGAGTTCACGACATAGTCTCGGTAACGCCACAAGTTAGGGCGAAACGCATCTTGATTCCAACCATCGGATTCGGCAAAACGAACGACATCTAACCAGTGTCGCGCCCAGTGTTCGCCATATCGCTCGTCGTCCAGTAGCCGATCAATCAGCTTCTCCCAAGCATGAGGCGACTCGTCGTTGACGAAAGCGTCGACTTCTTCGGGCGTCGGCGGCAATCCCAACAAATCAAAATGCAACCGCCGGACGAGCGTATTACGATCCGCCTGGGGCGCGGGACGCATTCCCTGCTCGGCCAATCGCGCATGGACAAAACGATCGACCTCGTTTCGCGACCACTTGTCATTGTCATCGGCGGAAATCTCAGGCTTTGTGACGGGTTGAAACGCCCACCACTGGCGATCACCCAACGCGATTGCACCCGAGTCTTCTCGAAGGGGTCCAAGGTTCTCCGGCCAGACCGCACCAGCTGCGATCCATTTCTCAAACTGAGCGATCTCTTTCGCAGACAATTGGCCTGTCGGCGGCATCTCGAGGCTCTCATACTTGATTGCTTCGATCAACAGGCTCTCGGACACCTTACCTGGAACGATGCTCGAACCGCTTTCGCCACCTTTGAGTATCGCCGCGCGGGAATCTAGTCTCAGTTCACCTTCTTGCTTCTTGTCGCCGTGGCACTTGACGCACTTTGTGACGAGGATCGGGCGAATGTGCTGCTCAAAGTGAGCGACCGCTGCCTTATCAGTTGCTTCGTCCCCAACGCAGTCAGGGACGATTGTTAACAGAAGAAGGGCTATCCCCACGTGCAATCGCAGCCACGGTGAACCAGCACGATCTAGCAGCGTTAAGAGATGAGTTCCGTTCATAGCTCTGAGGTGGGAGAGTTTGCGGCGGGGGTCAATCCTCAATGATAATCTCTTCGCGTCAATGAATCACTGGGTAAAGCTTCTAGTTAGCTGCTGACTCGGAAAAAAGGCATGAGGCCACCGCACGACGGAAATGATCGACGATCACGAATGGGTTATACTGAGGACCCCGCGACTCAGAGGTTTTCGCTCCCGATTCGCATTGATCCCTACCCCGTAGAAAACCAGCCATGCGTTCGCTGCTAGTTCTTCTCCCGTCACTTCTCACAACGCCAGCGGTATTCGCTGCGGACGTTGACTACGAGCGTGACATCAAACCACTGCTCATGGAGAAGTGTTCGGCGTGCCATGGCGCACTGAAGCAAAAGGCCGGATTGCGGCTCGATGCGGCGACATTGATTCGCAAGGGCGGAGACAGCGGCGCGGCAGTCGTGCCGGGAGCATCGAGCGAAAGCCTGCTGTTTCAACGCGTCTCGACTGATGACATCGATCAGCGCATGCCGCCTGAGGGAGAAGGCGAAGCACTGAACGCAGCACAACTCGCATCGGTCCGAGCCTGGATCGAGCGAGGAGCGCCGGCGCCAGACGACGAGCCGATTCCGACTAGCCCACGCGAGCATTGGGCTTATCAAGTGCCGGTTCGCCCTAACGTTCCGAAAATCGACGAAGCAGATTGGACGGGCAATCCGATTGATGCTTTCATCGCCGAGCAACATCGGCTTGGTCGAGTGAAGCCGGTCGGCCTTGCTGGTGAGCGGACACTCGTACGGAGATTGTACCTCGACCTGATTGGCTTGCCTCCGACGCGTCAGCAAGTCGACGAGTTTTTGAAAAACAAGTCCAGCGATGCGTACGCGCAACTCGTCGATCAATTGCTCGACAGTCCGCACTATGGCGAGCGATGGGGCCGTCATTGGATGGATGTCTGGCGCTACAGCGATTGGAACGGATACAAGAATCAGTTGCGAGGCAGTCAGCGTCACATTTGGCGGTGGCGGGATTGGATCGTCGAATCGCTGAATGATGACAAGGGCTACGATCAGATGATCGTCGAGATGCTGGCCGGTGATGAGATTGCACCGGACAACTTTGATGTGCTGCGAGCCACTGGTTTTCTGGCACGCAATTATCACAAGAGCAATCGCAACATCTGGCTCGACGCAACCGTCGAACACACGGCCAAAGCGTTCCTCGGTATGACGATCAATTGCGCTCGCTGTCATGACCACAAGTTCGATCCGATTGCTCAGCACGAATACTACGCCATGCGAGCCGTATTCGAGCCGCATAACGTTCGCACCGAGCGAGTGCCTGGTCAACCAAACCTCATGAACGATGGAGTGGCCCGAGTCTTTGATGCCGAGCCCGAAGCCAAAACGTTTCTTTATCTGCGCGGAAACGAAAAGCACTTCGACAAAGAGAGTCCTGTCGCTCCGACGATCCCCGCGTTCTTTGACAGACCGTTTGGGGTCGATCCCATCTCGTTACCTCCGATCGCCGTCTTTCCATCGCTGTGGCCACATATTGAGCGAGAAGAAATCCAAGCAGCCGAGCAGCGCGTTGCCGCCGCAAAGAAGCAACTTGACAGACGACAAGGAGAGGCGACCGAATCGAGCGCGGCGAGTGTCGAATCACTGAAGCTGACGTCTGCCGAGACAGCGCTCAAATCATTGCGAGCCCGCTGGGCGGCGGACAAGGCCAAGTACTCAGAGCAGTCCTCCGACGACACAGCGCACCTTGCCAAAGCGGCAGCGGATGCAGAACGCCTCGCAGCTTCTCACGCGGCAAAGCTGGAAGTATCAGAAAAGCAGGTCGCGAGCGATGCGGCGAAAGCAAGCGATGAGGCTGACGCAAGCAAGAAGGAAGCGGCTGTCGCGAAAGCGTCGAAGGAACTGCAAGCAGCACAGAAGAAGCTAGCGGCAGCGGACAAAGCGCTCGGTCTTAGCGACGCAAAGTACGCCTCCGTCGGAAAGGCATATCCCCGCACCAGCACTGGTCGACGCTTGGCGTTAGCCCGCTGGATTGCGGACTCGGAGAATCCGCTCACAGCGCGCGTCGCCGTCAATCACATGTGGCTGCGACATTTCGGAGAACCGCTCGTCGCGAATGTCTTCGATTTCGGTCTTCGTTCGCCGCGGCCAACGCACGTTGAACTGCTTGATTGGCTGGCGGTCGAGTTGATCGAACACGAATGGAGTATGAAGCACTTGCATCGTTTGATTGTCACTTCGCGCGTGTACCAGCTCGCGTCGTCTGCCGATGCGACTCTGACCGCTGCCAACTCGAAGGCTGATCCCGATAACCAATTATTGTGGCGTGCCAACATCAGACGGCTCGATGCGGAAGTCATCCGAGACAGCGTCTTACATGTCGCGGGCAGCTTGGATCTGACACAAAGTGGTCCAGACATTGACTACACCGAGGGTGAAACCGTACGGAGACGGAGCATCTACTTTCGGCACGCGTACGAGAAGCAGATGACGATGCTTGTTCTGTTCGACGCGGCGGGACCCAACGAGTGCTATCGCCGCTCGAAGAGCATTATCCCGCAACAAGCGCTTACGCTCGCAAATAGCACGCTTTCGCTATCCGAGTCCCGCAAGCTGGCTCGCGCGTTGTGGAGCGAAGTGTCCGACCAATCTGATGCCGAAAGTCGCTTCGTACAGCTCGCGTTCACTCAGATGTTGACGCGGGACCCATCGGAGGCAGAATCCGTGACTTGTCGCAACTTCCTGAAGCAGCAAGCGACCACGCTTTCCAAACCGTCCGCGCTCACAGACTTTGGCGGCAAGACGACTGCAACCGTTCAAGCTTCTGACGACCCCGCGATGCGAGCCCGCGAAAACTTGATTCATGTCCTTATGAACCACAACGATTTTGTTACCGCTCGATAATCAAAGTAGCCGTCACTCTCCGAGTGACGAGCGCTCATCACTCGGAGAGTGATGGCTACATTTTTAACAAACAGAAACACAAATGGACCAATTCAATCAAACCCGACGAGCATTCCTCTCCGACATGGGACTCGGCTTTGGCAGCGTTGCCCTAGCAGGCATGTTGCAGCAGGAGGTTCAGGCCGCCGCAACGACGCAAATGCAGCGGCTTGCTCCGAAGGCGAAGAGTGTCATCTGGTTGTTCATGATCGGTGGCACGAGCCACATGGAGTCGTTCGACCCGAAGCCGGCCCTCACGAAGTACGCGGGCAAGACGATCGACGAGACGCCGCATAAGGACGTCCTCAAGTCGCCTTACTTGGAAAACGAACGTGTCGTTGCATTTGATCCGAACAACGGTTTCATTCGCACCGAACTGTATCCGCTTCAGGTGCCGTATCGCAAATGGGGTCAGAGCGGCCTCGAGATCAGCGATTGGTGGCCGCATCTCGGGAAGCAAGCCGATGACCTGTGCCTTGTTCGATCCATGTGGACCGAAGACAGCAATCACGGCGCGCAGCTCCAATTCCACACCGGCCGCCACCGAGTCGACGGCTTTTTCCCGACGATCGGTTCGTGGGTAAACTACGGACTCGGATCAATTAACGAAAACCTGCCTCAATTCGTCGTCATGGGCCAACCGATCGCCGATTGCTGCGGCGGGCAAGAAGCTCATCGCGCGAACTATCTCGGACCGCAATACGATGGCGTGCCGCTGAACATCGATCCAGTGAACCCCTTGCCTTATGCCAAACCAGCGAAGGGCGTCTTTCGCGAAGAGCAAGTCGGCGAATTCCAGCTGCTTGGGCGGCTAAATCGATTGACGGCTGAACAGTATCCCAACGACGCCGCGATCCGCGCGCGCATTCGTTCGTACGAGTTGGCGTTCCGCATGCAGATGGCCGTGCCCGACGTCGTTCGATTCGATGACGAGACAAGAGCGACGCAGAACTCATACGGGTTGAATCAGGACGAGACGCGACCGTTCGGCCAGCAGATGTTGGCCGCCCGCCGATTGGTTGAACGTGGTGTGCGATTCGTCCAGGTGTACCACGGCAGTAGTGGCGGAGCAGGTCGCTGGGATTCGCACAAGGGATTGAAGGCAAATCACTCGAAGCTCTGCAAACAAGTCGATCAACCGATCGCAGCGTTGCTTGCCGACCTGAAGCAGCGCGGACTGCTCGACGAGACGCTCGTTGTGTGGGCTAGCGAGTTTGGAAGAACTCCCGGTTCGCAACATGCTGACGGCCGCGATCATCATCCCTTCGGCTTCACGGTCTGGATGGCTGGCGGCGGGATCAAAGGAGGCATCGCTCACGGGCGAACCGACGAACTTGGTTTCCACGCCGTCGAGAATCGTCACTATGTAACCGACGTTCACGCGACGGTGCTACATCAACTCGGCCTCGACCCCCGCGCGTTGGCGATTCCAGGCCGCAAGCGATTGGAAAAGGAATTCGGAAAACCGATTCACGAAGTGATGGGCTGAGTGCAACGGCTCAAGATCTCAGTACACTGGATGAACTATCCAGCAAGTTTGATCGACCCGCACTCGCCATGTTCGGATTCCTGCGACCAACCTGTCAAACAACCATCTACCGGCAGGTTTACGCGCGATGCTGCCAATATCAACGTCACCATTATGGATTGCTCTCGCTTCCGTTTCTGAGCTATGAAGCGGTGCTACTCTATTTGCTTGGCATCGACAGTGGCACATTTCCACCGCCTGATGCGAACGCGCCGACCTGTTGCCGATTGCGAAGCAAAGTGGGCTTGAACCAGCTGGACGAAGCGCCGCTTGGCGAGTTTTGCGCTTCCTTCGGCCTATTGCTTGCCGCGATCAAGTTGGAGGACGACGCCCGTGATGGTGCGGGGCCAGCATCATCGCTGGCGAACTGGATGCTGCGACGACGGTTCGAAGTGGCTCGTTCTTACTTCGAGACTCTCGACCCGCAATTCGCTGCGAGCGTTCGAACTCATATCGATGATCACCTTGACTTGGAACAAACCGAGATTGAACAGTCAGTCGGCGATTATTCCGAGCCAACCGCCAACGCATTCGGTTACGTATTCGGATTGCTGGGTGGCGTTCGCGACATGAGTCAACATCGACCAGCATTGGCAGCAGTTGGCGAACAAGTCGGCCACGCCATTATCGCTTTCGATTGTGCGGTCGATTGGAGCCGTGATCGTCGGCGAGGCGACTTTAATCCTCTGCCTGACGAGCTGTCCGTCACGAATTCGTTTCGGTACTGTGTCGCACGTCTGCGAACCGCCGCGCAAATTTGTCGATTCAACTTTGGTCAATTAGCGCTTAGCTCCAATGTCCTGACATCGGTCGCTCGTCGTGTTGAGAAGCGAATCAATTCCTCCGCCACGACTTGTGCCTCACTGGGCCCGCGCCAGCAACTTGCAGCATCCGGCTCGGTGTATACGTTCATGGATTTCGGGTTGCTGGGCGTCATTGACGGGTGCTGCGAAATCGCGGCGTGTTGTGAAGTTGCTTCTTGCTGTGATGCCGGCGCGTTGGGCGGGGAAACAGCCTGTGGGTTCGCCGAGTGCTGCTTGGTCAGCGGCGATTCAGGTTCTCATGTTGCGTGTACGCAGTGTTGTGATCCGGGCTGCTGCTGTTGCGATCCGTGTTGTGCAACAAATAACAAAAAGAAACGAAATGGCAACTTGTCTAGCGCAGACGCCAGCCCAACCAAGCTCGCCCCAATCGACGAGCCGGCCTGGGAGCTTGAGATTGGCATGTGGGGTGTCGCTCGAACACCTCTACGGCCAACGGGGCAAGGCATTTTTGACGACCGCATTCTTGATGTCGCAACGGAAGGTGAGTTCGTCAGTGCCGCGGCACGAATTCAAATCGTCGACATTTTCCGAGATCGAGTTGTTGTTCGTGCAATTTAGCCGGCACTCGGCAGTCCGATCGTGAGCTAGGTTTGGCTCACGGGGTGGGCCTGAATCGGATTGGTGTATTGCCGAACTCCTAGACACGCACCGGATTCGCCAACTGGTGTCATCCACAGCCTGCCCGAACTGCTGCATTGTGGGGCCAATTCGAGTATCTTTAAACGAACTGATCGACGGATTCTGCCGATCGTGTTGATAGAGGAAACATCATGCTGCGAATCACTGGCGAAGTAACAACTGACTGCGATGGCATTAGCCGACGCGGTTTTGTGCAAGCCGGGTTGTTGGGAGTTGGTGGCCTTGGACTTGCCGAGATGTTCAAGCTGCGCGCCGAAGGTGCAGTGAAGCGTGATTTGGATACGAACGTGATCTTGTTCTGGTTGAGCGGCGGGCCAGGACACATGGAAACTTGGGATCCAAAGCCAGAAGCACCGGTTGAGTTTCGCGGGCCTTTGGGGGCCATCGGTACCAGCGTGCCTGGAGTCGCTTTCGGCGAGTTGTTGCCGGAGACGGCTGGCTTGATGGAACACTTGGCGATTCTGCGAACGGTCAACCACGGGTCGGGTGATCACACGAAAGGGAATCATTGGATGCTGACCGGGTTTGAGGGCCCGGACTTCAATGGCCCCGACAATCGGATTCAGAGACGTCCGTCGATGGGTTCAGCGGCGGCTCGATTGCGAGGTGCGAATCAACCGGGAATGCCGCCGTATGTCGGCGCTCCGCATTTGCGAGGCGGGACCGACAATCTGTTTCACTATGCGGCTTATCTCGGAGGCGGTCATAACCCGTTCGTAGTCAATTCAGATCCCAACGAAACAGATTACGCCGTCAAGAATCTGACGCTGCCAAACGGGTTGCCGATGAGCCGATTGGAGAATCGACGCGAGTTACTCAAGTCGTTCGATCGTGCGACGCGCCAGCTTGAACCCGCAATGACTGATGTCGACGAACATCTACAAAATGCTTTCAACTTGCTGTCGAGTGCAGGCGTTCGAGATGCGTTTGACATCACTGCCGAACCCGTTCGTGTGCGAGATGCCTACGGTCGGCATACATTTGGGCAGAGCGCTTTGTTGGCGAGGCGGTTGGTCGAGCGGGGCGTTACTTTCGCCACCGTCAACTGCGTTCCGTGGGATCATCATGGTTCGGCGAACCGCTTTCAAACGGAGAAGGGAGCCAAACTTCTGATCCCGCCGTTGGACCGCGCGATGGCGGCTCTGATCCGCGATCTGATCGATCGAGGTATGTACGAGAAAACATTGATTGTCGCAATGGGCGAGTTCGGGCGCACACCACGAATGAATCAGTACGCCGGACGTGATCATTGGGGACGCACGTTTAGCGTCTTGATGGGGGGCGGCGGAATGCAGATGGGACAGGTGATTGGTCGATCCAACTCGCGCGGCGAACATGTCGTCGAACGACCCCTCACTCCGCAAGACGTTGCTGCGACCGTCTATCATCATCTCGGGATCGACGCCCGCTCAGTCACCTTCCGCGACCGGCTGGATCGCCCGATGTATCTGCTCGATTCGGGTAAACCTATTCGCGAGTTGTTTGGATAACGCGTTGCGCCGAGCGAGAAAGGGGACAGGCACCGAAGCGGCGAACAAAGTGTTCTTGAATGGGGAATCGATCGCGCTGCTTCGGAGCCAGTCCCATTTTCACGGCTCCTGGTTTATCGTTGGATAATCGGTTCGAACGAGCCAACCGGCACGCCACCCTCATACGAGATTACAAAGTCGCCGTTGGTTGTTGCATATCGGAATTCTTCACGACGGTCGAAGTCGCTGGCACCATTGCGACGCAAGGCTTGAAGGCTGTCCGATGCGAGGTACTTTGCAGCAACGCGGAAAACAATCTCGGTGCGATTCCCCAGAGCATGGCCGCTGCTCGTGAACACCTTTCCATCTAGATCGGCCTTCGAAATGAAGTGAGGTTCAACGTCCAAGTCGGCTGCCTGCATGTTGGCCACCATTTCGCGGGCGTCTTGGTAAGGACAAGTCGTGTCATCCACGCCGTGTACGACAATGATCTTGGCCGACGGCTGAAGCGATTTCAGCGTCGTTAAGTGATTCGGATTGCCGACGAAGCGGAGTTCCTGCTCATCTGGAGACAAGTAATTGGCGCTGTTCAGGTCTTGGCTCCATCGAGCGTTCAAGCCGCTACCTCCCAGTTGATTGAAGGCGATGTCATCGCTTAACTTCTTCATTCCGCACATGTCGATGATACAGGCGAACGTTCGCGGAGCGAGCTTGTTCGCCATTTGAGTTACGTTTCCGCCGCCCGATCCACCGGTGCAAAATAAGCGACTGTCATCGTAGTCGATTCCATCTTGCTTCAAACCGTTTCGGACGAATGCTAAGGCGCGCAGGGCGTCAAGCGATTGCAGGTAACCGAAGTCGTAAGGCTCGGGATCTTCGACCGAAGCTTTGCGGCCGCTTTGCAGATAGTTGACACAGACGGCAATGACATTGAGCCGATCAGCCAGCGATTGAGGATTCGCTGTCCCCGCGCAATCTTCGCCACCCCAATTGTGGAGCGTGAGCATGATCCCTGTTTCTTGATCGACGTTATCCCGCTTACCGCCTGGATAATAGATCGACGAGCGGACGAGACGCGGCCCTGGTCGTTGGGGCCACGACTGAGCTGGAACGAAGACGAGGTCATTGCCTTGGGGAAGTTTGTTGCGAGTGCCTTGCCAGACGCGTTTCTGGTCGGCGATCCATGCCGCTACAATTTCTTGTGCTGAGCGGCTATCTTGGGGCACGCGTTCGATGAATCGCACGTCTTTCCCGATCGCTATCTGGTGCGCGAACTTGGCTCTCGTTCGCGATGTATCGGATACTTCATTCGCATCCGACGACAACACGGGCACAACGTCCCAAGGTCTTCCGGCAAAGTGAAAGCTCCAATTCAGAACCCATTCGTAATCGCGGACAAACGCTTCGTCGTTCGAGGACTGTACACCTGCCGGAACGGCGGCCACGACCAAATCTGGCTTCATGCCGCGAATCTGTTTCGCCCAGTTCGAGATCTCGGTAATCGTCCTTCCCTCAATGGGCCAGTCGGTCACTTCGAACTTTGCATCTGGAAAGTGCGTGCGAAGAATGGTGGGAAACATTTCATCGTAAGGTGCCGGCGCGACAAGCTTGATAGACTCGCCCGATTGCAGGTGATCGAAAGTATGTTGCAGTGCGTCGTTCAGCGGCGGTGCATCGGCGAGGGACACGTCTTTGCCGGTAACTGTCTTCGTGATCATTTCGGCGAAGATTTTGTGTCCATTCATATTCGGATGGATCTCGTCGCTCATCATCAACATCCAACGTTCGGGATCGTCGGTACGGAGTCGCTTCCACTCCGCGAAGCAATCAACCAGCGGGAGCTTCAACTCCCCGGCGACTTCGCGGACGGCTTGCGAGAATTCGGCCAAGCGGCTGTTGGGGCGAGCTGGATTCTCATAAACGGAGTTCGGTGTGCAAAGCACGACTGCAGCTCCGCTATCTAGACAGCGGTTCGCGATCGTTCGCGTATTTTCGCGAAACTGTTCGAGCGGCACGCGCGCGACGTCGTTCATGCCAAACATCACGACAACCAAATGCGGTTGCTTAGCCAACACGTCCCGTTCGATGCGAGCCAGCCCGTTCACGGTCGTATGACCGCTGAGACCCGCGTTGATCATCTCGATATTGGCACGCGGATTCGCCTGCTGCAGTGCCAACCCCAACATATCGCACCAGGCGCGCATACCGCCCGAATGGTAGTAGGCTCCTGTGATGCTATCGCCAAAACATACGATCCGAGTCGGATGGCCGACTTTCAATCGATTTGTGGCGTCCTCAATCGATGGCGCGCCAACCGCAGCATCGATCATCGAGGTTACGATTAGGGCGAGTGCGATGATTCGCGTCATGATGCGTGTCTCGCGAAAAAGGTCGTGGCATTGATCAAAGTTGATTAAACGGAATTCTAATCAAAGCAGACGGGCTTTGCTCGAAGCCCGTTGGGCCTGCAAAGTCACTCTTCCCTCAATTCGTCGGTTTCAGTTACTATCGTCGCGACGTTTGATAAGTGGGCGTTCGATAACTGGCCAGGAGTGTGATCCGCTGAAACAACAATTCTCAATCGCGATACGGATGGCAGTTGTGCTGGCGTTTTTGATAGGGATGCCGCTCGTCGCCGTGCCCCAAGTCTCGGAGCATCTGCGAGGGATTTCGCGCACGACGGGAGGCGGAGACGCCATCAGTCACCAACAATCCGTGCCTCAACCACTTCAGACTGACGATGCGAACAAATTGGACGAACGGGATGCGACAATCACGACGCTAGCAGCGGATCGCATACAGCTGCCGTCGATTCCGCCAAATACAGCCGACGTTACAGCTACGATCGAAGAGTTAAAAGCTGAGCTGGTCGAAGCAGGGGTTAGCTATATGGTTCTGGAGAAAATCGGAATAGATTCAGCAAAGTATCGCTTCCGAATCGATCTGCCGGTGGCCGAGGGTTCTGCCTACCGCAAGCGATTCCAGGTCATTGATGATGCTCCCGATGGGGCGATGCGCCGGGCCTTGGCAGAGCTTCAGCAATGGCAGGTCGCCAGCCGCAAACCCGCCGGCCTGAATCGACCAACTGTTATCCTGCGATAAGTCCTCTGCAGCGTGTATACTCCTTAGGGCGGTAGGACCGCAGCCAATGCGAGCTATCGCTCGGTTCGCGATAACTCGCTCCCGTTGGTCGCTGGATTCGTGTTGCGATAACGACAAAATCATTGATAACTGAAGTAGCACCCTTTCACGACACGTCACAATCGGAACGGATATGCGGCAGACGCTTCGCCACGATCAGAGCCAATCGGTTCAGCAGCAACTACACAGCGTGTCGCTGCGTTATCGTGCAGTGGCGGCTTCGAATTTCCAAGTAGCCCCGGGACGCAGGTGGGTGCATGGCTGGGCATCCGATTCGGACAACTCGGATTTGGCGGCAGCCGCCTCGCCAAGTGGTCGCGATGTGCGAATAAAGCGGTTGGAAGCCGTCTTGTTTCTAGCCCGTGAGCCACTTTCCAGCCGGAAGCTCAGTCAATTCGCCAGCTTGGCCGATGCGACTGAAGCTCGGACGCTGATTCGACGACTGAACGAATTGTACGATGCAAACGGCCGGGCTTTTCGCGTCGAGGACGTGGCGGGTGGTTATCAGCTGCTAACGCGATCGCCGTTCGCTGCATGGTTGCGGCGGTTGGAGTACGTGCCAAATGAAATACGCCTCTCGGGACCCGCAATGGAGACGTTGTCCGTAATCGCCTATCGTCAGCCGACGGGCCGGGCCGAGATCGAAGCGATTCGGGGTGTGAATTGCGGCGAAATGGTCCGACAGCTGATGGATCGTGACTTAGTTAGGATTCAGGGAAGAAGTGAAGAACTGGGCCGCCCCTACCTCTATGCGACGACAAGACGTTTCCTACAATTGTTCGGTCTGCGGAGTCTTGATAAGCTTCCGCATGTTGCGGAGCTTCAAGCGTTGAGCGACAAAAAGAGTACAGTGCCGACCGGTAATGGCACTGATAATCAGAACGATGAGAATTCGAACAACGGATCAGATCCAGATCGCATCAATGAGGAGAACGACGTGACCGCCACTACTGTCATTGATTTGCCAGCGGAAGAAGCTTTGGAGGACCCTAAGCTCCAATCACCGGTGGATGCTCCTCGTAACTCACTCGACGAAGACGACGACGAGTGGGACGATGACGACGATGAAGATCTGGACGACGACGAGGATGAGGATGGCGTCGATGATGAAGACGACGACCTCGACGATGAAGAACTCGAAGACGACGAGGATGGCGACGATGAAGACTTCGACGACGAATGGGAAGAAGTCGAAGACGAAGATGATGATCTAGACGACGAGGATGACGAAGACGACTTGGGCTGGGACGACGATGAAGAAGAAGAAGAAGACAAAAAAGAAGTCTGATGAAGTGGACTTTATTCGCCGGTCATCGGCAATGCACTTGCAAGCCGTCTGATTTTCAGACGGCATTTCTTTTGGAGTTCGTCAACCGCGAGCCGCAGACTTCTGGCAGCTTGCTAGCGCCAATAGTTCATCTGCACCATCGCTTCATAGTCGAAGTGCTCGTCGTCGCCGGTGCGGAGCGGGATGACCATCGCGGGTCGAACGGAAAAGTTGTGGTGCGTCATCACATTCAAACCGAGCGTTAGATTTAGGACGTCGAATCGATTAGTGAGATTGCGAATGTCCAGCACGCCGTCGGAAATCACATCTGAGTCTTGCAAGGACGTGGCGTAGTGTAACTCGGCAGTCGCCGCAATCGCGCAAGAGCTACTGTCTTCCAACTCGTTGAATTGGTACCCCATACCGAGATCTGCAAACAACAGCGTCTGCTCTTGCAACACGCCGACCGGTAGCAAGTTCGCACCGGTCAAGTCTGCAGCAACATTGTTGCCGTTCAGATCGATATCCATCTGCAAGAAGGACTGCCAATACCAGCCTGAATCGTAACCGCGAAGTAAGGCCAAATACGGCGACAGATGGACGGAGCGGTGATCGATGTGAATGATCTGGTCGCCTACCCCGTTGAACACACGCGCGTCGCTGCCTGTGGGAGCGGACAAGCCCAACCCTCCAGCCAGGACGTACTCATCTCGTTCGACAAGCAACGTCTTCAGAATGATCGAAATGTCGCCGAACTCCGTGTTCTTGGCGAATGCGCCTCCTGCGACTTGATCAGCGGCAAGTGTCGAGGCGAACGGAAACAATACTTCAACGGAGCTGCTCCCGGCGTGAAAGGTCCGTTCGAAACCGAACGAGTATCGATTGATGTCGCCGATGCCGCCAATGACGTCATTGAAGAAATTGTAATTTGCAATGAATCGATCACGGGGAATCGGGCTGTTATTCTCCGAAATCTTCACACGCCGAACCGCAACGCCACCCGACGGAACTGGCACAACAACGTTGGCGGGTGTAAAGATATGGCTGAAGTCCAACCCCCAGTTGTTACCGTCGCCGACTGGTCCCGGCGAGGTCGGTCCAAAATAGGTGGCCGTTCCACCGTTATAGACGAGCGTGCCTGGGCCGTTCACCATTGGTGGCGAGAAACCGGTTGCCGTCGGATCAGAGATTGGATATGTGATCGGCGCCCCTAGACCGTTCCCGATGCTCGACGCGACGACATTTCCCGCAGCGCCACCGTTAAGGATCTCAATGACAACTGCTGGATTGGCATCGGCACCGTTTCCGCCATTAGCGTTTGTCACAAACAGATCGACGCCACCAACTCCGTCTCTGATCGATTGCGGGATGTTGACTGGTTGGCCGAGCGTAATCGCCTGCAGCAGGCTAGCGCCTAAGTAATCGCCAAACATACTGGGCAAGCGATATGTACTGCGACGGCGACGAGCAGCGACGGCTTGGCTGCGCGAACGAGTCGGTGGTGTTGTCGGGGCCGTGCCGTCCGTTGCGTCCTCCTGGACAAAATAGAAGTCAGCATCGAAGTCCGAATCGATTGCGAACTGTGACATATCGTCATCGAATACCGAATCACTTTCGAAGTGCACTCGATACGGCTCGTCAACGGATTCCGACTCGTCAGCGTACAGCTTACGATTCGCCCCGCTAACAAGTAGCAAGAACAGGGAGAAGACTGCAGCGAACCTGAGTTTTTGCTTAGCCATGAATTTCGCGCGGTGAGGGGCACGCCGCTTGGATTTGAAAGGAATCTTGTCTCGGTTGCCGACGAAAAGCGTCAGGTGATAGCGGACTGTATTAGTCGTATCGGTAGTCACAATTGACACGGATGATCCAAATTCGACGCAAAGCGCCAATTGAATTGATAGCGCGGGCGAGAAAGAATCGCCACGGACGCGCATTTTTGTTGTAATCCCTTGTGTCGCAGCATATTCTGGCAATCGATGGCTACTGTACGCCGTACTCGAAGCCGCGTCGGAATCGAGCCGGCAAAGTTTGCGCAATCTCGTCATATTCGCATTCAGCATTCTCGTATTTAGTGCAACCCGATTGAATCACCTAGATGCACGATCAACCTCCCGCCACTCGTCGCCTGCGTCGCCACCGCCATACCTCACTGGGTCGTCGCCGACTCCTGCTTGAGTCACTTGAAACGCGGAATCTGTTGGCCACCTTTACCGTTACAAACACGGACGATGGCGGAGCGGGCTCGTTGCGAGCGGCGATTCTCGCCGCTAACACGACGGCAAATATCACGGATCCCGATCGAATCGAGTTCGGTATTCCTGGTGCGGGACCACATACGATTCAGCCTCGAAGTCTACTGCCGCCAATCGACGATCCGGTCGTCGTTGATGGTTATTCCCAACCTGGATCGTTAGGTAATACAAACGGAATCGGATTCGGAACAAACGCGGTCCTTCAAATCGAACTTGACGGAAGCATGGTGCCTGATACGGGTGATCATAATGGAATTGTCATCACGGGTCACGGTCAACAAAGCACGATCTCGGGCTTAGCGATCGGCAACTTTTTGGGTTCAGCGATACGAATCGACGCGTCGAACGGCAATCTGATTAGCGGCAACTTTCTGGGCACCGATGCTGCTGGCACGGTGGCCGCACCGAACGGATTCGCCGGAATTCAGATTACCGATGGTAGCCAAAACGAAGTCGGTGGTCAGAACCTGGGCGACCGCAACGTGATTTCAGGAAACAATGGCCCCGGTTTGTTAATCGAAGCATTTGGGAATGGCCCGCAGAACGTAATACAAGGCAATCTGATCGGCGTGGCGAGTGATGGCTTCAGCCCACTTGGAAACAACGGCGATGGAGTCCTGCTCAACAACGTGATCGGAACAATGATCGGCGGGGTGGCGCTACCCGAGTCAGGCAACGTGATCGCCCACAACAATGGAAATGGTGTCTCGATTCTCGGTGACGGGGCGGTATCACACTCGATTCTTGGCAATTCGATATTCACGAATCAACAATTACCAATCGATTTGAATGGAGATGGTCCGACTGCAAACGATGGTGACGATGCCGACCTAGGACCAAATTCGTTTCAAAACTTTCCGGTACTCGATTCTGTCATAAGCGGCGCGACGACGACAACGATTAGCGGGTCATTGACGAGCGTTCCGGATACGAACTACAGAATCGAGTTCTTTCTGAGCGGTTCTGTGAACTCGGCGGGGCAGTCTCAAGCAGAACAGTTTCTGGGTGCAACATTCGTCACCATCCCGAACGGCCAAACGACGGTCAACTTTGCAAATTTCACGATTCCCGTTGCCGTACCGAGAGGTCACTTCATCTCGGCCACGGCGACCAGCGCCAACGGCGATACGTCTGAGTTGTCGGCTGCGGCAACTCAGCTGAGCAACCACGATCCCGTGGTTGGCGACGACACGTTCTCGACGGATGAAGACACACTTTTGTCGGCAGATGTGTTAAGCAGCGTGTTGCTTAACGATACCGATGTAGACGGCGATATACTGAGCGTCGCTGACGCGGATACCGTCAGCCAACGTGGTGCAGCGGTAAGCGTACAACCGGACGGGAGCTTCACTTATGACCCGTCGCGTGTCGCGTTGCTCCAGACAATTGCCGAGGGCGACACGCTCGCGGACAGCTTTATATACAGCGTCGGCGATGCGAACACGGGTACGGCAACAGGCACAGTTAACATCGCAGTTCTTGGCGTTAACGACGTGCCGACGGCAGCCGATGTCGCCTCATTCGCGTTTGAAGACGGGCCAAGCGTGACACTTGCTTTCCGCGGAGACGATGTCGATACAGATGACGATTCAACTTCGCTGACTTACACGATCACATCGCCACCAGGAGAGGGAACTGTTTCCAACAACGACGATGGTACGTTTAGCTTCGATCCTGGCTCTAGCTTTCAGGACCTAGCGATCGGCCAGTCGCGCACGGTCACGTTTACCTACGACGCGGAAGACAGTCACGATGCGATCAGCAACACGGGCATGATTGCAATCACGGTGGTGGGAGTGAATGACGTCCCCACGTTTACACTGGCAATTGGCCCAACGGTGTTGGAGGATGCTGGGGCGACAATGATCGGCGGTTTCGCGTCGGCAATCGATCCCGGGAACGGCGATGCTGGCCAGACGCTGACCTTTGACACGATGGTGGCTTCGATCACGGGCGGGCTGACATTCACGACCGCTCCCGCGATCGATGCGACAAGTGGCGATCTGACGTTGGAAACGTCGGCCGACGCAAATGGCTCTGCCACGGTCGCCGTTCAACTAAATGACGATGGCAGCACAGGTGGCCCGATCGTCCTGACGATTCCCGCTGGCGGCGGTAACGACATCGTAGACGGAGAAACATTCTCAATCTCAGAGACAGCGAGCGGTGTAACGACGATTTTCGAGTTCGATAGCGATCGCGATTTCACCACCGGCAATCAACCGATCGATTTCGCGTCCGATTCGATTGTTAGCGACCTCGTCGACTCGTTCATTATCGCCGCCAACGCCGCCGGACTTGGTTTTTTGCCCGTCGATCTTGGCGGCGGACATGTACTTGCCTCCGCAAGTTCCGACAACACCACGGTCGCGATCATCAACAGCCCGAATCTCGCTCAGACGTCTGGTCCAAATGGACAGAGTGCGTCCGCGCCACAGACGTTCATCATCAACATCGCTCCAGTCAACGATGCACCGATTAACACAGTGCCCGGCGCGCAGACCGTTGCTGAAGAAACAACGACCGCAATCAACGGCATTTCGATCAGCGATCTCGACGCCGGGGTGAATGATCTAACCACACGGCTGCAAGTCACGAACGGCGTGCTGGACGTGGCCCTTTCCGGCAGCGCGACAATCTCGGCGGGGACCGATGGCACGAGCGACGTGACGATTCAAGGCGGTCTTGTTGATATCAATGCGACCTTGACCTCGCTGACCTACACCGGAAATACGGACGTCGTGGGTGCCGATTCGCTCGTCATTACGACGGATGACGCCGGGAATACGGGCGCCGTTGCACGACAAGACATCGACAACATTGCGATTGATATCACACCCGTCAACGACGACCCGACGAATGTCGGCAGCTTGCCAACCGATATCGCAGTCACAGAAGACCTGCTCAGCAATGTCGATCTGTCCGCCATCAACTTGTCGGATGTTGACGCGGCCGACGGCAGCTTGATTCTCACGCTCACGACCAGCGATGGCGGCAATCTGTCCAGTTCTGCAGGCGGTGGTGTGGCGGTTTCTGGTAGCGGAACAGGCATGCTGACGCTCACCAGCACGTTGGACAGACTGAACACGTTCTTGAACTCCGCCAGCAACATCCAATACCTACACGCGACCGAGCATCTCAATGGCGATGTTTCCGACACAATCCAAGTCGACGTCGCGGACAATGGCAGCACGGGCTTTGGTGGCGGCGGCACGATCGACCTTGGGAGCGTTAATGTAAACATCACTCCAGTTAACGATGCGCCGATTTTGAACGACGGCGTGTCACCGATGCTCGCTCCTCTTCGTATCGACGTCCCCGACGACGCTGGCCTGTCCGTCTCGTCGTTGGTGAACGATTCGGGTGATCTGATCATGGATGTCGACGATGCTGCGTTCGAGGGAATCGCAGTCGTCGCCACATCCGGCTCCGGCGACTGGGAGTTTTCGGTCGATGAAGGCGCGACGTTCTCTTCCTTCGGCAATGTCTCTGTCAACGCGGCGCTCTTGTTGCAGAGTACGAGCTTAATTCGTTATCAGCCATCTGCAGGCGTCGTCGCAGGTTCGCCCGACATGCCTTCGATGACGTTCCGAGGTTGGGACCTGACCAGTAACGATCCAGACACAACACAGAACGGCGGGGCAACAGCATTCAGCAATACGACTCGCATGGTTGCGACACGAGTGGCACTGACATTGGGTGAGTTGAGACCAAACGCGGATGACGACACCAAGTCGGATTTGGTCATTTCAGATGGAGTGGCGGGCGGCAAGAGTGATCGCCTACAGCTAAGTCTCGATGCGTCTGGGACTGAGCTTGTGATCACCGACAATTCATATTTAATCGGTGACTTTACCGATGCACCAGCGACGGCAAACTCGCTACAGATTCCGATCTCGCGCATTTCAAGCGGAGTCATCGAAATCGATCTCGGCGACGGCGATAACACGCTTGATATCGATTTCAACAACGCGCCGGCTCAAGGCATCAACTTGTCACTGGTGATTAACGGTGGCTCGAGCGAGGATAGACTGACGTTCGTAAATTCCAACGCGTTGGGAAGCGGCAGCATCTCGATGAACGACCAGATCGAAGAAATCTTCGTCCTCGGTCCAATCACAACGAACGATGCCCCGGTGACACTTAGCGCTCTGCGAAGCGTCGAGCTGAACGCGGCCATCACGACAAATGGAAGCGTCGGGAACGGCCAAGTACAGATCGCGTCGGGCCATGACATCCTCGGACTGAATTGTGCTGCGATTGACGCTGGTGATGCGTCGGTCACGTTAGTCGGGACCACGGGAATCGCGGATGTGGGAATTCGCACGTCGGGAACTGCGTCGCTGACGAGCCTTTCCGGTGGGATCAGCGCTTGCAACGGAGTTACATCGGTTCAGGCCAACAGCCTCACGCTGAATGTAGCGACTTCGGTCGGTGGCGCGCTGCTTACGAACGGCGAGCTGTCTATCGTCGCGCCAATGCAAGTCGACATCAACGAACTGCGCGGCGCTGTCGGCGGACTCGGCATCTTCCTGGTCAACCCACGTGCCCTAATCGTCGACGACGCGCTAGCGACCGGAACGTCTCCGGCTGGACAGAAGGTCATTTCGATCGTTCCCAACCCGCCGATCGCTCCACTCCCAGAAGGTGAATCTTCGCCATGGCAGAATCAACGCAACGCGTTCGATGTCAACGACGACTCGTTCGTCTCGCCGCTCGACGCACTAGCGACCATCAATTTTCTGAACGGAGCAACAACGATTGGCTCTGGAGAAGCGAGTGTCAATGCACCCGTGATGTTTTACCTGGACGTGAATGGCGACCGACTCGTCTCGCCAATCGATGCCTTGCAGATCATCAACCATCTTACCGCTAGGGATAGGTTCTTCGCCGAAGGCGAATCGGAACTGGCCAGCTCCAACGAGTCGGACCCAACCGACTTTCCGTCGTCAATTTATCTTCGCCCCCGCCACAGAAACGAATTAACACTTGCGCCAAGTACGACAGCCAGTCAAACCCAGCGATCGTCAGCGAACACACTGACGTCTAATTATCGAGTCGCATTCACCAATCGCGCGTTGGCTCAAGCGACGCACGAAGACCAAGTGTCACACCTAGACCGCTTCGCCACCACTGATCTTGAGTCGGCGCTCGACGAGCTTTCGTACGACATTGCCGATCATTGGCGCGAAAGCTTCCGCGATTAAACGCCACGGCTACGCCCAAATGCGGCTACCGTTATCGGAGAGCGCTCCCGGAGGAAACAGCGGCAGAGCGAGCACATTCAAGGTTGTTGGCTTCCGTCCCTCGTGCGCCGAAAGAGTGGTCTTTGCCAACGAGAGTAACGATCGCCAGACCGGACGGCGAATTAAGCTTTACCTTACTTGCTTCAAGAGCGGGTGACCGGGTTCGAACCGGCGACAGGCAGCTTGGGAAGCTGCTACTCTACCAACTGAGTTACACCCGCAGCGTATGTAGAATTATCGTCCCGTCCGTGCGAATTGCAATCCTTTGTTCACAACTTCACGAGCTCCGCTTAACGCGGCTCCTATTTCGCGAACTCATCAAGGACCTCGTCGAGCGCGATGACGTCTTCGGCAGGAGCTTCGATCGCGAGCGGTGCCTCGTCAAAATCCTGTTTTTCGAATTCACCGCGTGCAGAACTTGCGTGACTTCACTCATAGGCGTTGAAGATAACCGCCCAAGTCCATCGCTGGCAACCTAGACGGCCACTGTCTCTTTCATGTCCGTTCCGGATATTTGCTCGCTCCCGCCAGTTGGCGTAGCTGCTTCGAGTCGAGCTGCGACGCGGTTGAACTCGTCAGCGAATTCGCACCAAAAGTCGCCTTCGCGAAACGCGATTGAGTGGACTTGCTTTCCGTCGGCCAAGTCGCGCATGCCGTTCCTTAGGCGAATCATCGGACCGACGAATCGGTGGCTCAAGCGCAAAAGATCCCAAACGATAACCGGCAAGACAATAAACGATGCGATCAGCGATGGCCAGAAGTCTAACCAAGACTGATAGAGCAGTGAGCCAACCGTCAGTCCGTCTTGCGCGCCGATCGCCAAGGTCACGCCGATCGGGAAGCCCGCAAGTACACAAAAGATTCCCCAACAAGCGACGATCCAATACATCGCCACGCGACGGACTAACGCCCCTTGGACGCTTTTGTCAACGAATAATCTCTGTCGCTTAATGAGCATCGCACCCATCTCCCCATTGATTCACATGTTGTGTGCCGCGAGCCGTGCGAATGTACCTAACCTACCCTCACTCAAACGCCGGTCACGATGCCGCCAGACTGTTCTGCTAGTGCAACCGTAGCTCGTGATGTGGTGGACCACACAAAAAAACGGGGCTGATCCGTTCACGACACGGCGTGTTCGCTCCCCGATGCATTGAGTAGGATGGATAATCCGGTTAATCGGACCCCCACCTCACGGTTGTTAGCCCATGACGTCCGCATCTTGCTACGTAAGCGACTCGAATTACACGGTTGCGTTTAGCGTCTGCCTCCTCGTGACAACTTTGATTTCGAGCTCCTCCTACGCCGGAGAACCTGCGTTGCCGATCGGTCAGATGGTCGAAGAGTTTCGGCTGAATGATTCTCGCGGTAAGGAGCACTCGCTCGCGGAGTTTGAGTCCGAGAAGATCGTCGTCATTGCGTTTTTAGGCACAGAATGCCCCTTGGCCAAACTCTATGGGCCGCGACTCGAAACGTTGGCGGATGAATTCGCCGCGGATGGAGTCGCGTTCATCGGAATCAACTCAAACACACACGACTCGAACAGCGAAATCGCCGCCTATGTCCAGCGTCATGGGATTGGGTTCCCAGTGTTAAAAGATCTTGGGAATCGAGTCGCCGATACACTTGATGCAAAACGGACGCCAGAGGTGTTTGTGCTGGACACACAGCGCATCGTTCGTTATCGGGGACGAATCGATGACCAGTACGGTGTCGGCTATATCCGCGACGAGCCCACGCGAGACGATCTTCGCGAAGCGATCGTCGAGTTGCTTGCTGGCAAGACAATAAGCAAGCCTGTTACGGAGGCGGTTGGCTGTCACATCGGACGAGTTAAATCGCCTGATGAGACAGCATCGGTGACTTACTCGAATCAAGTCTCGCGTATCTTTCAACGTCATTGTGTTGAGTGCCATCGACCTGGCGAGATTGCTCCGTTCTCGTTGACTAGCTATGACGAAGTCGTCGGTTGGGCCGATACGATCGCCGAAGTGATTGAAGATCAACGGATGCCGCCCTGGCACGCCGATGCGAGGCATGGGCGGTTCAAGAACGAACGGCTAATGACGGATGAAGAGAAGCGGAACGTGTACGAATGGGTCGCCAGCGGTGCGCCGCATGGTGATCCGAAACAACTGCCGGAACAAATCGAGTACGTCACCGGTTGGCGATTGTCGCGCGAACCTGACGCGATCGTTGAGATGCGGGAGCGGCCCTACGTTGTTCCCGCCGAAGGAACAGTCGAGTATCAGTACTTCATCGTTGACCCCGGATTTAGCGAAGACAAATGGGTTCGAGGTGCCGAAGTGCTACCAGGCAATCGGTCGGTCGTGCATCACGCCATCGTCTTCGTCCGCGCGCCCGAGCAGTCGTCGCACGGATCGCTCGGCTGGTTGACTGCGTATGTCCCTGGGCAAAGCACCTTCGAATTGCCTTCGCATCAAGCTCGCTTTGTCCCCGCAGGATCGAAGTTTGTCTTTCAGATGCATTACACTCCGACCGGCTCACCCGAAGAGGATGTAACGCGGGTCGGCTTGTTGTTCAGCGATGCAGACGACGTTACCGAGGAACTCGTCACGCTCGTAGCGATCAATCATGATTTCGAGATCCCTCCACACGTTCAGAACTTCCCGATTCAAGCCAGTAGAAGCGACTTCCCATCCGGAGCCAAACTGCAAGCAATCGCTCCGCACATGCATGTCCGTGGCCGCGCGTTTCATGTCGAAGCAGTTGATGCGAACCAGCCTGATCAGACTCAGGTTTTGCTCGACGTTCCACACTACGACTTCAACTGGCAACATGCGTATGCCCTCGCCGAGCCATTGCCCTTGACGAAAGATCTTCGATTGAATTGCACCGCGTTGTTTGACAACTCCGCCAAGAACCTCGTGAACCCAGATCCTTCGCTAACCGTGCGCTGGGGCGATCAGACTTGGGAAGAAATGATGATCGCTTTTCTCGAAGTGTCGATCCCTGTCGATCACACAAGTCGTAATCCGCGAAATGTGCCTCAACCGCTAACTGCATCGCAGCAAAGCAGCGCCGAACGAACGGCTGCCGAACTGATCAAACGCTTCGATCAGGACAACGATGGTGTCGTTCGGCGCGACGAGACGCCGAAAGCCTTTGCGGCGTTTGCTTTCGGTCGAATCGACACAAACGGCGACAAGACGATCACGCCCGACGAAGCACTAAACGCTTCCCTCCAATCCGTGCGAGACAAAGCCAACGGAAACGGCTTGTGATCCTGCTCCACCTGCTCGCGGATATTGTAACTCGCCACCGATTGATGACATCGGTCGCAATGACGATCGCAACGGCATTCGCCATCTGGGGCCACTTGTACGTGCCCCCGCCCCCGACGGAATCGGACACGAATGCTCCTGCCAATACAGGCTCCCGTTTGCGTGTTGCGACAAGCGACGGCCAAGGTAGCGCATCGGACTGCTTCCTGGTCGTCGATACAGAAGAGTTGTTCGAGCCCGCTACGGTAGCCGCGTTGCGTGACGTGGTCGCAGCCGTCGAACAGCAACTGTATATCGATTCGGTGATGTGGGTTGATACCATTCCCCAGTTGAATGTCTTTGGATTGCGCGAGCCACTGTTACCGCCAAACGATGCTTCCGCTGACCGCTTTGAAGATGCTCGTGATCGCGTGATGCGGCATCCGCTCGCGATTGGACAGTTGTTGTCGGACGACGGGCGAACGCTTCTGATGCCAATCACGTTCGATTGGCTGTTCGTCACGAGCGACGCTGACTGTTCCGACGCGTTGCTGCAAGCGGCGCGCGCCGCCGCAGCTCGCCATACCGATGTGCCGCTAGACATCCGATTGACTGGCCGAGTGCCGCTGTACATCGCCTATCAAAACGCGTTTGACCGCAACCATCTGAAATATCAAATCATCTCCTACACGTTGGTCGTAATCCTCGCGTTGATACTCTTTCGCGGCATCCGCGCGGTGATCGTTGTTGCGGCCGCTCCAGCCATCGGGATCATTTGGACCGTCGGGTTGCTGAACTGGATGGACGAGTTGTCAAATCCACTGACGAGCGTCGTCGTCCCCGTGTTAATCACCATGGTCGGACTGACCGACGGCATCCACTTGATGGTACACATCCGTCGAGCCAGGGCAGAAGGTAAGACGCCGCGAGAGGCTTCGCGTTCGGCGATCATGCACGTGGGGTTGGCGTGTGCGTTGACATCGCTGACCACAGCAATTGGGTTCGCCTCACTCCTTGTTGCTCAATCGGAGTTTGTTCGCGGATTTGGACGTGGGTGCGCGATCGGTGTTGTCGTCACGTTTGTCGCCGTCGTGACAACGATTCCTCTCGCCTGCAGCACATGGGTCGGCAACAACATCCACAAGGGACACGAGCACGATTTGGTCGGACACGGACTGAAGCGTTTCGGTGGACTGATCGAGTTCGTATTGCGCCGAGCGAAGCTGGTGAGTGCGATTGCCGTGATCGGAACGCTGCTCTTCGCGCTCGGTGCTGCCCAACTACGCCCTGACGACCGTATGCAAGACTCGCAGCCGACGGGAAGCGAAGCGTATCAAGCGCTCGCACATTGCGACGAAGCACTCGGCGGTATCGAATTCGTCCGAGTCCAGGTGCAGTGGAGCCAGACGGAAAGGGCAAACTCTGGGAAGATTTTGGCCGCGATCCAGGATGTCGAACACATCTTAAGCGACGAGCCTTCGATGAGGCATCCACTTTCGATTCTGAATATCCTCGGATCGTTCCCAGGAGACGAGTCGATAACAAATCGTTTGGCATTCTTGGAGTTACTGCCGGAAAACGTAAAGGCCGCTTATCTCGACACGGATTCGCGGCTTGCCACGATCACGGTTCGTATTCAAGACCTAGGCATCGCACATTACGAGCCCGTGTTTCGCCGCATCGAACAGCGGCTCGGCGAGCTGCAGCCGAAATATCCAGAGTTCGAGATGACGCTGGCGGGCGATCCGGTCAAACGAGGGCGCAATCTGTATCGCATCGTGACCGATCTAGCGAGTAGTCTCGGGACGGCATCGATCACGATTTTCTTCGTGATGACACTGGCATATCGCTCGTTACGAATCGGCTTGATCACGTTGATTCCGAATCTATTTCCGTTGGTTGTGACGGCCTGCATGATGGTGCTGTTCGGACATCCGCTGGAAATTGCCAGCGTGTGTGCGTTCACTGTTTGTCTAGGCATCGCCGTCGACGACACGATTCATTTCCTCACGCGATACCGCAGCGAAGTTGAGCTTCACGGTGACACGGACCAGGCGATTCGCAACGCGTTCCACGGTGTCGGTTCGGCGATGATCATTACCACTTTCATTCTGATCACGGGTTTCGGCACGGTCTTGACGAGCGATTTGCCGGGGCAACGCTACTTTGCCGCGATGGCGGTTTCTACGATCACCGCAGCACTCATCGGAGACCTAGTGTTCCTGCCGGCATTGCTCGCAACGTTCTCCAGAGAAAAACCGGCGGCCTCAACTAGCTCTGAGCGTCGCTGATTTAACTATCAATGAGAAGAGATGCGCATCGAAATAGCTGCTCAAGGACGTGTCGACACGGCAGATTTGTCTCAACTAGACTGTCGTTTGATCGTTGAGATCGGGAGGCATCTCTTGGATCTCGACGTAGCGATCGAACGCGCGACAGGTCGCAACCGCTACTTGCAGACGTCGCGTACACCTGCCATGCACAAGCGCTCAATGTGGTTCATTCGCGTCGTGAAACGCTACGACCGCTGGCGATCGATTCTGCGAGCAACGAATTCAACTGTTCGACGATCGCGGTGTGATCGAAGTACAGGTTCTTCGTTTCGCCGGGGTCTGCATTCAAATCGTACAGCTGCCCTGGGGCATCAGGTGCTGTGTCGGTAAGTCGGTAGGTCTTGAGCGAGCGGTGATTGTCATAGCGGTTTCCGCCGGAACCTTTATGGGCGAGGTATTTCCATTTGCCACGTCGAATCGCGAGATAACGCGCACCGCCGAATCCTTGTTGGAGGACGTAAGGACGTATCGATTCTTCGTCCTGGCCAAGCAACGCGGGAAGCATGTCGTAGCTGTCCTCGGCCGCGTTGTCGGGTAGCGCCGCGCCAACGATTGACGCGGTCGTTGCCATCACATCGGTCAGTGATGTGATTTGATCGGATGTCGATCCGGGCTTCACTCTGCCGGGCCAGCGGACAATGAAAGGCACTCGGTGGCCGCCTTCCCAGTTGTCTCGTTTGACGCCGCGCCAAGGTCGAGCACCATCATGTTCGTGATCCGTGCGCATGTAGTACACGGTGGGAACTTCCGGACCGTTGTCGCTGGAGAACATCACGATCGTGTTATCAGCAATGCCGAGTTGATCCAACGTTTTCAGCAACTCGCCGACAACGTAATCCAGCTCGAAGATGAAATCACCATGAGGGCCCGATTGGGTCTTCCTCTTGAATTGTCTACCTGCCAGAGAAGGCAAGTGAACCGCCTGCGTCGAGTGAAATAGAAAGAACGGCTTGTCGGGTGAGTTCTTGACGTGGCTTTTCAGAAACTCTTGACTCTTTTCGAGGAAGGTCATGTCGACTTCTTCCAAATCAAAATCCGGTGCCACCATGCCAGGACGATTGTCGTTAGCATAAGGATGCTTCGGGAGCGGGCCTCGATCCAGCTGCTTCGCGGGTGGAACAGGGATCTTGTTTCCATCGATGAACGCGTACAGCCAATCCGTCGTTGGGCAGCACGCAGTCCCGAAGAATTGCTCAAACCCGCAATCGATCGGTCCGCCAACGATCGGTCGCGTGTAATCAATTCGCTTAACGGCTTCCAAGCCACCCTGATGAATCGGCTCGCCCTCCGTATCGTAAAACGTCATGCCAACGTGCCACTTGCCGAAGCAGGCCGTCGTGTAACCCGCGCCGCGAAGCATCTTGGGAAGCGTCAGCCGATCAGGCGTAATCAGTGACGGTCCGCCCGCGCCGGTGAACACCGTTCCGCCCCGAGGTACTCGAAACGCCATCTGTCCAGTCATCAGACTGTAACGCGTCGGAGTGCAAACCGTACAAGGGCTGTGAGCGTCTGTGAAACGCATACCTTGTGTGGCAAGCCGATCAAGATTCGGAGTCGGAATTCGTGACTCCGGGTTGTAGCAGCCTACATCACCGTAGCCGAGATCGTCCGCCAGAATAAAGACGATGTTGGGGCGATCAGCTGCCCAAGACGAAGAAGATAACGCGAAGCACGCCGCAGCGATTGAAGTCAAAAGTCGCATGATGAAAGTTCTCTGCTTGGCGAGCATAGTCGTTGATCACTCCGCGATCATAACGTTTGGTTCGCGAAGCAAACCGCGACCATCAACGCAACTAGGATAAATCTTCATTCTCTTGGAATCTCGTTCAATGTGTAGTATGCGTTCACGTGGACCAACTTCATCCCTTCCGCGGAACGAATCGGCTGTAAGTCGAAATCGTGTATGTGTCCCTGCACCAAGCCGTCGATCTTCAAACGCACTCGCAATCCATCCGTCGAGACCACCGCGTCGACAACGTGTGGGGTCGTGTGATCGACTTCGGGGCTTCCGTAGCCTTGTTGGTAGATGTGTGTGTAAGTTGTCAGACCGTACGATTTAGGATTGGTCGCGATGGCGCGATCAACTGGCTTAGTAAACGTGACGAGAAAGCCACCGGGCAGAGCATTGATCTGCTTGATTTCGAACGGCACCTCGCCAGTCCAATCAAGACGCTGCATCGCAAAGGCCCGTGGGCCGCGAACTGGCCAGCCGCGATTCGTGCCGCCGACCAGTAGATCTCCCTGCGGCGTGAACTGACAGGCGAGCAACCCCGTCGCGAGCCCTTCCCGGAATGGGTAACACGCGCCTTGCCATACTCCGTTGACCTTTTCAGTTGTCGCACGCATGACGACGCTCAGACTGAAATCTCCAATAAATATCTGGTTCTCGAATGGTCCAAACTTGCCGCTGGTTCGATCAACCATGAATCCAGAAATCGAACGGCCCATCTTGATGTACGGGAAGACAACAGCATAAGGCACCAGCTCTTTCACGCGTTGGCGCTCTGTCAGGAGCCGCGATCTCGTGTTTGGTTCGATCGGCTTTGGCCCTACGTTTCCCGCCAGCTCATACCAATTGAAACTGATCGGATGCCCCATGAACCCTCCGGGTTCGAGAACTTTCAACGAACAAGATCCGTTCCACGGACCTTGGCTCTCGGCATAGAACATGACACCGTGTTCGTTGGGTCCGATTCCGCAAGGACTGCGAATCCCGCTGCAGACTGGAACTGTCTTGCCATCCGGCGTCACCTTCAGGCACCAGCCACGGAACGGCACCTTCGAGCGATACGATTCGGACAGGCAAAGCGCCACCCAAATGTTGCCATCCTTGTCTAGTTTCGATCCGAACGCAAATTCGTGGTAGTTCCGAAAGCCCCAGACATCGCTCAGCGTCTCGAAGCGATCAGCGCGACCGTCGCCATTCGCATCGGTGATGCGAGTGACTTCGGTCTGTTGTGTGATGTAAAAGGCATTGTCCCGGTACGACATGCCAAGGATCTCATCGAGCCCACTCGCGAAGCGTTCGTAACGTGTGTTCGGATTTTCGTCGAACGCGCCGCTGACCAGATAGATGTCACCGCGTCGCGTTCCAATCGCGAGGCGATTATCGGGCATAATCTCGAAGCTGCCCGCTTCCATCGCCATCCCGTCGGGAATAGGAACTTCGACGATCTTGTAGTACTTGGCCTCTTCTTCGGCTGTATCCCAATACTCGCCGAGAGGTTCGGCAGACAAGCGTCCGACCGTAGCAAGAACGATTAACAGGACAATTCGCAGCGGCATCGACGATTTTCTACCACACATATTGTAATACCAGAGTTGATTTTCCTTGGGCGAGGTCCAGCGGGATGCGAAGTTGCTTGCCCTTCGGTGCATCGACGATTTGTCCTTCGTGTTCGTCGTCGATGCGGATTCGCATTTTCTTGCCGATCAGAAACGCGCCGCTGCCTTCCAGCACGATTTTCTCGTCGACCGCCGCTCGGAAGTCCACGTTGCTGCGCCCTTGCTTAGCCGTGAACGTCAAGGTGCGGCGGATCACAACTTCGCCTGACGTTTCGTCTTTCAAGTCGATCGAGTAGTCGGTCACGTCGACATGGTCGAACCGATACTTGAACGTCGGTCTTTGCAGCGAGTCGAGCGTATATCCTTTGAAGCGATGTCGAGGTGGGCGTCCGTCATCGACAGGCCACGGATTGGTCGCATCATCAAGTTCTGGACCCGCAGCGAATCGAACCAATTCGTGGCCGAGCGGTCGGACCGTGCCATGGCCTTGGCTCCTCCAAACACCAGCAGGATCAGCGAACTTGCCTTTCCAGATCATCGCCAAACGCATTTGCTCGGCATCGAAAGCCAAGTTCACTTGGCCCGGATACCCGACGCCGATCCCACGTTTGCCAACCCCTTGATAGCTTCGCCGCAGCATGACCGCTTCGTCGGTGGCGAGCAGCTCGATTGGTTCCCGCACGAGCCCTCGTGGCGGCCTGGCTTGCCGACCATCGATCAAATACTGCCATAGCGCTTCGATCTGCTGGTTCGCGTCGCCGCCCAGTACGTCTCGGCGAATGGCTCGACCGTTTGGCCAAAACGACGGCATCACCGTGTTGGTGCTCAATCGTTGTGGATCGCGCAGATAGCGGTAAAACCAATCCTTGTGAAGCCGTTCAGCCATCTCGGTTAGATCGACTGCCGACATCGTGGCGGCAGGTTTTTGCTGAAACGTGTGGCAAGCAATGCAGTTCAATCCGGCGGTACCCGCCAACTCGTGTCCCGTGTTTCGCGTCTCCTTCAGATCCGAGAACTCAGCGAATTTGATTTCCGGACTCAGGTCGACACGTTGGAACAAATCAACCAGATGCGCGACGTTGTCAGCGCCGAACTGTGGCATGTGGGTCTTCATGTACGGACGGATCGAGCGGCCACCGACCAGCACTTGTCGCAGCCACTTCGGTTTCAGCTTCGCACCGACACCAGTCAGATGAGGCGGCATGCGGCCTTGTGGTCCAAGGTTCGGGTTCGTCGTCTAGAAGTACTCGTTTCGCTCCGACGAGATACCCCCCAGCTCGCCGCGCGGATGACAAGCAGTGCACTTGAACGTGGTTAATGTGACTGCGAGCTGCTGCTCGTCCGTCAAGGCATTCGGCTGTCGTTCGATCGCAGCGCGAATCGCGCTGACTTGGCTGCCGCTAAAGTTGTAACGAGGCCACGGTCCGGCTTCGTTGGAAAGACACCCTTTGTCGTTGCGCAGGGCGACGAGAGAAGGATAATCACGTTCGGAACGCGATTCGTCCATCGCGTGACATTGACCACATCCGAGTTCGTTGAATCGCAACTTGCCTTGGTCCGCGAGTGTTCGATCAAGTTGAAACGGCGGCGCTGAATTATTGAATTCGCTTGATCCGACCAGCAAGTAGTTGGTGATGTCGATGGCTTCCCAATGCGACAGCTGCAAATTGGGCATGCGACCTGATGGCCGCGCCGTATGAGGATTCTCTAGGAAGGCCACAAGTCCGTTGAGGTTGTATTTTTGGTGCAGCTGTCCTAGCGGAACGGAATCATCTGGCATCCGTTCAGTGCGGTCAGCGTTGCGAGGCGAGTGGCAGGCGACGCAACCGACTGAGTGAAACAGTTCGCGACCGCGCTGGCCCGCGACCGAATCGAGCGTTTGCTCCTTGAACACTGATTCTCCGCGCGAAACAAGATAGTGCGTGATCTCTCTTGCGGCAGCCCGGCGAGCAGCGACGCTCAATGTACCCATGACATCGGGCATCGCCGTCCCCGGTTTGATTCCGTGTGGGTCGGCAACGAAACGCTCGATGTAGTTTGGATTGATGCGTCCGCTTCCCCAAGTGAGATCGGGAGCTTGCTTCGGCGGAATCTTGCTCTTCGGCAGAACATCGCGATGACACGCGGCGCATTGAAATTCGTCGAGCAGAACAAGCCCAAGAAGTTCCTCGCTGAGAATACGTGTTCCGGCAGAACGTACTGGAGTCGTCGGCGTGGGACGCGGTCCCGCCGCCTTGATCTCCATCATGTAGCGGAGGAGATCAAGAAACTCTTGACGGCTCGCCAATTGATCAACGAAGCCGTCAGGCATGGTCGACTTCTTGCTGGGTACCATCTCGTCGATGTCGCTGCGAGCCAGTTCGATCAGTCGGCGGTCAGGCGATGAATCGCGAAGCTCTAACGTGTCCGCGCTCTGTGCGACAACTCGACCTGTATGAATCTTTCCCGCTGACGTTGTTATCGTGACGGACTCGAATCCGTTCTTGATCACTTTCGACGGATACAACATCGCTTCGACGAGATACGCGTCGGTTGCTTCGTCGCCCATCCGAGTCAAATCGGGCCCCAACAGATCTTTCCCGCCCGGCGCATGACAGTTCGTGCAACCTAGCTTTTGCTGCGGGAAGAGAATTGCTCCGCGTACGGCGCTACCTCGCTGGCGTGCCGCTGTTGCCAACGACGTCACGGCTTCGGCTTTTAGTTCGGCCGACAACGACTGTGCCTCGACGTTGCTGCCGAGCAGGCTCAGCACAGCGGTCGCGATGATTGGGTGTGCCATGTCGGTACGTCGTGTCACCGATAAGCCTCCGGCTTCATGGGCGCAACATTGAGCTTCTCGTAGTTGAACCCACTGGCCAGCGGCTTGTATTCGCCGACGTATTCGACGCTGCTCGTTGCTTCAATGCGTTTCTCCAGGCCAAGACACCAGTATGCCGCATTGATCGTCAGCCGACGCAAGCCGGCGCTCTCGTAGTCCTTCGCGCTTCCCATCGTCACATGAAACACACGAGCAGTCTTGCCGGTGCCGCCCGTCCAGTTCTTTGTCCACGCGATCGGCAATGGTTCTTTCTTCGAGTTAACACCGTCATTCGGTTTGCGACCGAGCAACGGTTGACCGAACACAAGTGCCTCGCAATCTGTCGGCAGGCTCTTGCCTTCCGGATAGGTCCGGTAAACGTCCGACGGTCCCCAGATGTCTTTGACACCGACGAGAATCGGATGGTCCTTCATTTTTTCGACGAAGATGCCGCGCGTCGAATCAGCATGCCAATTGCCGTGATGGCCGCGGAACGATCCGCCGAGTACGTCGTCACCAAAGCGAACTCTCTTCCCATCTTTCGTATAAGGAAAGTTCTCCAGGAAACCGTGATTCGCTGTACGAATGCCCATGATCGGCTTACCTGAATCCAGGTACGCGATGATATGTTTGATCTGTTCGTCGGGGAGCGTGATGAGTCGGCTGAACAAAACAAGTAGATCCGCTTTCGGCAAGTACTCCAGACCGGGAATGTTGTGCGTTACCGTCTTGTCTTGCCAGCGAATCTTTTGAGTTGGGTCGACTTCATTCTTCTCGTTCAGCGAGAATAGCACCGTGCAGTCAAAGCCATGCCGCTGAGCAAGGATCCTCGCCAACATCGGCATCGATTGCTCGCTGCGATACTCCTGATCCGCGGCGACAAAAACGATATGCTTGCCGCGGCCGGGACCGTTCGCACCTTGATACGTCAACCAAAGCGGACTCTGCGGGACGGGATGCGATGCCACTGTTTCCGGATGCTTGTCGCTGAGTCGCTGCCAGTAATCCTTCCAGTACTTGTCGTAGTAGTCGTAAGCCGCTTCTTCAATATGCGGCGGATCCACAACCTTCGGCGAATGCGTGGGATCGAACCCAGCGAGATGATCTTTACCCGCACGATCTCGCGGTGAAACGAAACGCCACTCCGATTCGCCCAGCACGTCTTTACAAAGCTCAGCGAGCGCCGGATCATACGCGACAAGTTGCTCGCGTGTGTGAATGTGGTTGTGATCGTGGTCCATCGTGCGATTGGTGTCATACCAGCACTGCACACCCTCGGCCCAGTATTCGGCTCGATTCTTGTGGGCGTAGCACTCCTTCTCGCCGCCGAACACGATCAGCACCTTGTCATCTTTCGTGACCTGCGCACGCGAGTTCGTAGGCTTGCCGTTCACCAGGATGTCGCCGCTGTCGAGACACCTTTCGATCAGCTTCGGCGTCTGTTCAGGGAACGATTTAATCAAAGCATCCAACAAGCTAACCGGCGTCTCGCTTTTGACTCGACGAAAGCGTTGAGCAGCGCGACCATCCATCCAGATGCCTTTAGCCCGGGCACGTTGAAACACGTCCGTTAGTCGCTTTTGCAGCACGTCGTCGAAGCCTGCGCCGTGGATGACGTGACCGAATTCGTGAACAAGGATGCTCTCCAGCTGCATCCCGCCTTCGTATTCAAGCACATCCTCTTCAGCGAAGACAACCGTCGGTCGTTTGTCGATCCTGGTCAGGAAGCCACGTTGGCGCCAGTTATAGAAATCGAGTTCCTTGCCGGTTTTGTCACTCGCGAACTGTGGTAATTCAGAGGTCAATTCCTCATGAGCGATCAAGATGCACAACACTTTGCTGTCGCGAACTCGCTGAGCGACGTCGGCGTTGATGCTCTCCATGATCATGTCGAATTGGTACGCCGCTTCGAGATGCGTGACATCGCTCACACGATCCGAAGTCGCAATCAAAATGCCCTGCACCGCAGTACACTTTTTGTAGAACGCCGTGTCTAAGTCGTATTCGCCGGCCAGCGTTTCAGATACAGGCGTGACTTGATACGTGTCGTTAACTGCATCCGCGAGCAGAGCATTCGCGAGGCAAGAGTTCGCGATGACCAACGTGAAGAGCAAGACAGCTGACCTGCCGGATTCGATTAAATGTCGCATTGAACTCCTTTCAGATGCTTGTCGCGATGCATGTTACAGGGCGAAGACGCTACGCGCGGATCGCGTCCAAAACCTTACCCTCGTCAGTGGGTCCGATCAACCGATTGTTCAGCCCTTGATACGGCACGCTGAACCGATATGGATCCAATCCGAGCTGATGCAAGATAGTCGCTTGCAGGTCGCGGATACCGACTTGGTTCTCGGCGATGTAGTAGCCGATGTCATCCGTTGCACCGTACGCCAAACCTGGCTTAATGCCTCCACCTGCCAACCACATCGTATAAGCATACGGATGGTGATCGCGACCGACGAATCCGGGCTTCAGCTCTTCGTTGACATTGTTCTGCATCATCGGGGTGCGGCCAAACTCGCCGCCCCAAACGATCAGTGTTGAATCGAATAGGCCTCGCTGCTTGAGGTCCGTGATCAGACCCGACATGGCGCGATCGATCTGCTGACACTTGATCGGTAGCGTCTCGTCGAGCGACTCACCCGGCGAGCTGCCGTGATGATCCCAGCCCCAATCATAGAGCTGCACAAACCGCACTCCCTGCTCGACCAAACGACGCGCCAAGAGACAGTTGTTAGCGAACGTCGGGTCGTCGCCTTTGTACAACGGTCGCGGATCATCCGCACCGTCAGATTGCGACACGTGAGCAGGTTTTGCTCCGTAAAGATCAAGGATGTGTTGTGGCTCGCGTGAGATGTCCATCACGTCGGGAACGGCAACCTGCATTCGATAAGTCAGTTCGTATTGTTCGATTCGAGTCAGCGTTTCGGCGTCGCCAACTTGCTCCAGCTGGTATTGGTTCAAGTCACGAATGGCATCGAGCGTCTTGCGGCGCAGTTGTCGATTAATGCCTGCGGGATTTGACAAGTACAAAACCGGTTCGCCCGTCGTCCGACATTGGACGCCTTGATAGACCGAAGGCAGGAAGCCCGATCCCCAGAGCGACTTGCCAGCGCTCGGCGTCTTGCCGCCCGACACGAAGACGACAAAGCCCGGCATGTCCTGATTCTCGCTGCCGAGTCCGTACGTGACCCATGATCCCATCGAGGGGAAACCGAGTCGCGATTGGCCAGTGTGAACGAACAGTTGCGCGGGAGCGTGGTTGAACTGTTCGGTATGCATTGATCGGATCACACAAACATCGTCGATCACGGACGAGAAGTTTGGCAGTAGCTCGCTGATCCATTGTCCCGATTGGCCATGCTGCGCGTACTTGAACTGCGGACGGAGCATCTTTGGAACGCCCTTGATAAAGGCGAATCGTTTTCCGTCGAGATACTCTTGGGGACACTCTTGGCCATGGAACTTGGTCAATGCCGGCTTGTTCTCGAATAACTCCAACTGAGAAGGAGAGCCGGCCATGTGCAGATAGATCACCGACTTGGCCGTGGCCGGAATCATAGGCGGCCGGGGGCTCATCGAGCTGGCCGGCGTTTGCGCAGCCACCGCTCCGTGCGACTGTGCCATCGATCCCAGTGCCATCGCACCGACGCCGAGCCCAGCGCGACCGAAGAAGTGGCGGCGCGTGACGGCTTTCGCATAGGCAAGATGTTCGTTCATCAGTTCGCTCTTGGTGTTCGCTGTGTTTCCGTCAATTCCGCATCAATGTTTCGTCGAGATTTAGCAAGACGTTCGCAACCACGATCCATGCGGCCAGCTCGGCCTTCTGTGCCTTCGCAGGTACTGCAACATTCGACGATTTAATCAACGATTCGACCGCCGCCTCGTCGGCTTGAAATTCTGCCAGAGTGGACTCATACATACTGCCGAGCCGAGCGGTCTCCTGCTCTGTAGGTGGACGCACGAGAACGATGCGAAAAGCGCGGCTGACTCGTGCCGCGGTGTCAGCTTCGCTCTGCTCGTGCAACACGCGACTGGCCAATCCGCCAGCGGCTTCGATGTAGACCGGGTCGTTCAATGTCACTAATGCTTGCAGCGGCGTGTTGGTTCGGATGCGCCGAATCTGACAGACTTCACCACTTCCGGCGTCAAACATCAGCATCGACGGATACGGACTGGTACGACGCAGGAATGTGTAGAGGCCACGGCGGTAGCGATCCTCGCCTTCGCTAGTTGCCCACTTCAACTTGCTGTACGTCGTTTGCCAGATCCCCGATGGTTGTGGCGGCATGACGGACGGTCCAAACATCTTCGGCGAAAGCAAACCGGACGCGGCCAACGCCTGATCGCGAACGGCTTCCGCCGACAGCCTAAAACGCGGCGCGCGACTGAGCAGTTGGTTTCGCGGATCGGCCGCCTGCTTTGCCGGATCGACCTTCGACGATTGGCGATAGGTCGCCGACATCACAATCGTCTTGCACAATTGCTTCATCGACCAACCGAGTGACTCTTGGAATTCGACCGCAAGCCAGTCAAGCAGCTGCGGGTGGCTCGGAGGAATGCCTTGCGAACCGAAGTCCTCCTCCGTTTCAACGAAACCGAGTCCAAACAGTCGCGCCCAAACACGATTCACGGCCACGCGAGCCGTAAGTGGGTTATCCGGATGAGTGAGCCATTGAGCAACACCCAGTCGGTTGCGCGGAACGCCTTCGGGCAGCGGGCCGAACGACTGCGGAACGCCCGATTCAACTTCCTCTCCCGGCTCCAAGAAGTTGCCTCGCACGTGGACGAACGTTCGTCGTTGCTTGCCCGCGGCCAGCTCGCGCATCACCGGCGTCTTTTGAATTGTCTTGTCAAACTCCGCGAGCTTTGCTTCGAATTCCTTGATTTGCGTCTCTTGTTGCGACTTGTCGTTCGTTTGTTGTTTCTTTCGCAGTTCATCGAGCTGCTCAACCAATTCAGCTCGAGCTGTCACTTGCTCCGACGTCGGCGTACTCGCCCGGGGCGCGTCGTCGGATCGATCAGCGTCTTCGGTCTGATTGAAGAATGCGAAGAGCTGGTAGTACTCTCGCATGGTGATCGGATCGTACTTGTGTGAATGGCATTTCGCACATCCCATCGTCAACCCCATCCAAACCTGAATCGTCGTATCGACACGATCTTTGACTGCGAGAACTCGGAACTCTTCGTTGTCTGTTCCCCCTTCGTCGTTGGTCATCGTGTTGCGGTGAAATGCCGTCGCAAGCTGTTGCTCGGGCGTTGCGTCTGGCAGCAGATCGCCAGCCAGTTGTTCGAGCGTGAACTGATCGTACGGCATGTCAGTATTCAATGCCTCGATGACCCAGTCCCGATAGCGCCAAATCTCGCGAGGCTGATCTTTCTCGTAACCCTTCGTGTCGGCATAGCGAGCTAAGTCCAACCACATCCGCGCCCAGTGTTCGCCATAGCGCTGCGATTCGAGCAAGCGATCGACAAGCCGCTCGTACGCTTTCGGTGCATTGTCCTGTACGAACGCATTGGCTTCCTCTGGAGTCGGCGGAAGCCCCGTCAAGTCGAGTGAGAGTCGTCGAATCAAGGCATAGCGATCTGCCGTTTGCGAAAGTGAGAATTGATGTTCTTCAAGCTTGGCGAGGACGAATGCATCGATCGGATGCTTGATCAGTTCCGCGTGTTTGACGTTCGGCAGTTCCGGTTGGATCGGTTTGACGAACGACCAATGCCGAGTGTATTGGGCACCTTGATCGATCCATCGCTGTAGCAGCGTGATCTGTTCCTTGGTGAGTTCGTGGCCCGAATCGGGCGGCGGCATGCGCTGCTCTGGATCGTCGGTCGTGATCCGGCGATACAATTCGCTGCCTTGCGAGTCCTTCGGCACGATTGCCGCTTTGCCATCTAGTGTCGCGATAGCGTCTTCTCGACGATCCAATCGCAACTCGGCCTCACGAGCTGCGTCATCGCGTCCGTGGCAGGCGAAGCAGTTCGCAGACAGAATCGGGCGAATCTCGCGCGAGAAATCAACGGCCTCGTCAGCTTGTGACCAAGCCACACCAGTCGACAACCACACGACGATTGCTGGGTAGAAACTCTTTGGTATTTGCACGAACATCTTTTCGTTGAGCAAGTAAAGCGGGGCTTCGCGTCGGCATCGAACGTTACAATATAACTCAGGCTCAGGTGCGATGTCACAAGAAGCGGCGCAGGAAGCCCTCTTGACGATCTGGCGGATCCACCGGAGAGTCCTTGCGTAAGCTGTCCAAAGTGCGGTGGACAGATGATTCTCCAAGAGTCGCGAGACAGACGCAGCTGGCATAAGATCACGAGTTCCGCAGCCCGCCCGCGTCGGTACACGAACCCGAGCACGGACGGTAGTATCCTATTAGCGCGTGCTGGGGTCTTTCTTCCACTCGTCGAGGTGGCGAGGACCGCCATGCACTCCCTGTTCTAAGTGACTGAGCATCCATTTCACAAACTTATCGACTGTGTCTTGATCGTGGCGCTTTTTGCACCCGCAACGACCCACAAGGAGCGACGAGAATCGCGACGGAATTGGCCTAAGATTCTCGCCAAAGTAATAAAACTGCTCCGAAATGAATACCTTGTGGTATCGGGCGTCTTTACTACGGAGAACATCATCATCGTGAAATATCGTGAAGTGCTGACGCCAACTTCCTTCGCGACAACGGGAGTATATGTTGTCTCCACATTGCTCCATCCATGTATCACTACGACGTGGCTTCTTCGCTTGAAAGCGTTCGTCATGGAAGTATTCGTTGTAATCTAATGTCTCAGCGACTTTCATTGCGTAGATCAGTCGTCGACCATCGTCCTTTGGGCTATGTCCCATTATCCAATCGCCAGCGTCTAAGCGAACGTCTTGATGATTTGGGGTACAGGTCGCGACGGTGCAGTACCCCCAGAATGGATTCGGAGCGAAGCCGTAATCTTTCGTTACAACGTACGAGCAAAGCAGCATTGACAGCGATTCCGTATAGCCAGTTTATCCCATGAAACGGCTATGATACCCTCTATCTCGATCGGGTAGGCGCCTGATCCCCGTCGACAGGTGCCCGCGCGACCGTGGCAATCTCCAGCACGGCACGCCGGGTTCGGCCCGATGGGAGATTCTCGACGCCAAAGGGGGAACCGCACCAACAGTACGCACGTCGATTAGGGGACATTCTAATTTCATGGCGTCGGGCTGCTGTTAAAGTCATGTTTTGATTGGTTGCTGGTGAATCGAAGGTGGCTTGCCGTGGTTCGTCCGACTAAAGGGGACAGGCACTGCCACTTGCTTTTGCGAATTGACCGCTATGTTAAGGTCAACGATTGTTCAACTTCGACGACTTGATTGAATTGGCAGAGCCGGTCCCCTTTTTCGGACGGCGTTTGCTTAGATCAGTCGATAAGTGTTTCCTGGCAGTGCTCTTACTCCCCGCTGTCACCACCGGTTGAATGAGCTTGCCTCGAAGAGTCGAGTTCAGTAATCTTCCCGCCGCGTGGAATCGTCAGAAGGCACTGGCATGCGCGCTCCAATCGCTCGTCTTTCGCCTTTCAACCTTGGTAATCGCATGAAGACTACGCGAGACGACCAAACCATCTCCGGACCTTCATCCACCGAATCGTCGTCCCTGGTTAGGCTTGCGTCACCGCTCGAGCAGGGCCGAGCTGCATGGAAGCGAGAGCACGTCGCGGTTGTGTTGGGCGTGCATGTGCTGGCGATGTTAGCTCTGGTACCCTGGCTGTTCAGTTGGACCGGTGTTGCAGTCGGTTTCGCCGGGATCTTTTGTTTTGGCACACTCGGCATCAATATCGGCTATCACCGGCTGCTCACGCATCGGAGCTTCAAGTGTGCGAAGTGGCTGGAATACACGTTCGCTTTGCTCGGCGTCTGTTGCTTGCAAGGAGCAACGATTCGCTGGGTTGCGATGCATCGAATGCACCATCAGTTTTCGGACAAAGAAGAGGATCCGCATTCTCCACTCGTCAGTTTTCTCTGGGCACACCTGGAGTGGATGCTAACGGAACAGAAGAACCGCAGCTGGTTAGTCACTTATGACAAATACGCGCCCGATCTAATCCGAGACTATTTTTACTTGGCACTAGACCGCAAGGGCACATGGTTTTTTGTCTGGGCAGCACACACGGTAATGTTCTTCGTGGCTGGATTTGGCGTCGGTACACTCGCACTAGGCGGTTCGTTGGTAGGTGGTTTACAGTTCGGATCCAGCCTGTTGGTCTGGGGCGCGATCGTTCGTACCGTCGCAGTCTGGCACATCACTTGGTCGGTGAATTCGCTCTCGCACGTCTCCGGCTATCGCTCGTATGAAACTGCAGACCAGAGTCGCAACAATTGGTTTGTTTCCTTGATTTCGATGGGTGAAGGGTGGCACAACAATCACCACGCCGAACCCAATTCGGCTGCGGCCGGCCATCGGTGGTGGGAGATTGATCCGGCGTTTTCAGTCATTCGCGCTCTGTCCTTGGTGGGACTCGTGCAGGATATCGTGCCGGTTCGTGGCCACATACCTCGCGTCCAAGCCAAACCTGTGGAGCGATTGCTCGCGATCATTGATACCGATGGCAATCGAAAAGAAGTTAGGTTCGATGAGGCAACACCAGACGATCATTCGCGTTCACTTCCAACGGACGATCAAGACTCATCGAACTCTCGAGCGGCTTAGTCTCGGCCCACGCAATGATCCTTAGCAACGCTCTCCGCTCCGAGCAATCGATTGCTGAAAAGGATTTCCGATGACGAAAAAAGCGTTCTGATCCCGGTTTAAGATCCGAACGCTTCTGAGTTTGTCATCCAAGTGCGCAGTTCGCGCTTTTATTCGGATCGTTCAAAGCGATAGATGCTTTGTCCCTGGACGCTTCCGATCATATAGTAGACTTCGCCTTGATCGTCTTGGCCAAAGGCAACTACCGGAATGCCGGACGACGCGATGCTGGAGTTCTTAACGACCTTTCCGGCCTCGGAATCGTAGTGCAACGCCCAGACTCGACCCGTCACGTAATCGGCGTACAGGTAAGCTCCTTGCAACTCAGGCAATCGTGAGCTGCGATAGACATAGCCGCCCGTGATCGACTTGCCGATCTGATGGTCGTACTCCCAAACTGGCTCGACCAACTCGTCCGCCTTCGACGCATCGATATTGCCAAACGCATGGGTCGACTCGCGCGAACTCCAGCCATAGTTTCCGCCGGATTTCAGGATGTTGATCTCTTCCCACAAATCTTGGCCAACGTCGCTGATCCAAATAGCTCCCGTCTTCTGATCGGCGGACATCCGCCAAGGATTGCGGAAGCCGTAGGCAAAGATCTCCGGCAGGGCACCTTTGCGATTCTTGAACGGGTTGTCGGCGGGAATGGCGTAGTTCTTATCGCCTTCCTTCTTATCAATATCCACCCGCAAGATGGAGCCCATCTGCTCGCCAAGGTTTTGCCCGTTTGCAAAAGGATCATTGCGTCCACCGCCATCGCCCAAAGCGATGTAGAGGTATCCATCCTTGCCGAACACGATTGAACCGCCGTTGTGGTTGGCAAACGGTTGCGTGATCTTCATGATCACTTCTTCACTGCCAGCGTCCGCTCGATTGACGTCGTCTTTCGAGACGCGGAATCGCGAGATGATCGAAGTGCGAGGTTCGATGTTTGAGGAAGTGTAATACACGAAGAATTCGCCGTTCTTTTTATAGTTCGGGTGGAAGGCCAACCCGAGCAAGCCTTCCTCGTTCGAACCGGGACTCTTCCAGTCATGCACCTTCTCGGTCAAGTCCAAGAAGATCTTCGTCTGTTCCACGCTGGGATCATTCTTGAATGTGTGGATCACACCACGTTGTGTCGCAACAAACACGCGCCCGCTCGCGTCGTTGGCATGTGTCAATTCCATCGGACGCAGCTCGCGGATCTTGCCTTTCTCATCCACGCCGTCGAAGCCTTCCCACTTGAGCTTTGGGTAGGCAGGGCTTCCCTTAAGAGCGAGCTTCGCGTCTTTCGGCTCGGGGGGCAGACCAGCGTCGGACAACTCGCGAATCTTGATGTTACGGAAGGCGACGAGGTTGCCATGATCTTGCAAACAGATGTGCCCTTCGCCAACGCTCCCAAAATTCTCGTACTTGGAGAACTTGCTGGCCGCGACAAGTTTATTCCACTGGTCGTCGCCCATGTTGAACTTGAAGTAACTGACGCCGTTCATCGCCACTTCGCATTGATTCGGCGCGATACGCAGGTAGAGATTATTCCACTCGCCCGCAGGTCGCGTCGCGTCAGTCTCGTCTGGCGTTGAGATACCCGCCAGTTTTTCAAAGTTCTTCGCCCAAGCCGGTTTTGTCGGCTGGTACATCTGGTAGAGCCAACCTGCCTTCTGCGGATCGTGGCCATCGACGTTATCTTGGATCTGTACTTCGGGGCCGGTGTGCCAGGGTGCTCCCGCGCCCTCGGCGACATGGAACATCAAGCCGCTGTTGCCGCCCTTCGAGATGTTGTACTCAAGCGAGATTTCAAAGTACTTGTACTTCTTCGCAGTGACGATGTCGCCAGCGCCCTTGCCGGCGCGTGTGATGGCTCCGTCTTTTACGACCCATCCGTCACTGATGCCATCCTTCTTGTAGTTACGCCACCCTTTGGTCGTTTTGCCATCGAAGGCCAGTTCCCAACCACTTCGCTGTTCTGCGTCGGTTAGCCCATTCACCGGCAGTTCCGCATGGCACATATCAATTGCCAGCAGAAACACTGGCAGGCAGGTAAGTCGCATCAGGTAACGCATGGTCGTCATTCCTATCACGTTGGACGGGGGAGTATTGCGGGGTAGTGAACAACGTAATTGGCCGCGAATCGCGGGTCAACTCGGCAGATCGCCGCGACCTTCAAGTCCCCTCCGGCCTCCGTCGATTCCGTTGACGGTGATGGGCTCCAAACCTAAGATAAGGCGACTCCATCAGCCGCTACGCTGGCGTCTGACAGTCCCAGCGAGGAACTGCCCGTCGAGGGCATTGCGTCGATTATGGACCCGCTCCACATCTGTATCGCCCTGTCGCCGCTGTCGGTCTATCTGCTGTTGTTGGGCGTGATCAACCTGTCGCGTCGGCCGCTCGTGACCACCGGAGCAAGGGACGCGGCGGCTCTGGGAGTCGGCATCTCGGGGTTTGTCGTCGTCGGACCGATGGAGTTGTTTGTTCCTGAAGCGACGATGCTGCGACTGGGTGTGTTCGTGTGGGCGTTATTGCTCGCGTTTTATGCGATGTGTCTGACTCTGTTTGTCTTACTCATGCGACCACGACTTGTTATCTATAATATTCGCCCTGACCAGGTCCGACCGATGCTGGCTGATTTGGTTAACGAGCTGGATCGCGAATCGCGCTGGGCGGGTGAGTGCTTGATCATTCCGAGCCTCGGTGTCCAGCTTCACGTCGAAGCCTCGGCTGGGATGCGCAACGTGCAGCTTATCGCCGCTGGCACCAATCAAAGCTACGAGGGCTGGCATCAATTGCAGAAGACGCTGTCTTCGTCGTTGCGCCAGGTGCATTCCGTGCGTAATCCTTCTGGATTCAGTCTAGTCTTCTTCGCACTTCTGATGATCGGGTTGGTTACTTTCTGGCTCGTCCAAGATGCCGACACTGTGGCACACTCGTTGCGCGAAATGCTTCGGCTGTAGCGGCATTGTTTCGTGTACGGTCTGATTTGCGTATACTCGGTAACTCGTCGGGTCACGCCTCTCTGAAGAATCCATCCACCAAAATGCAGAACGGATCATGAGCGCAGAAAAACGAATCGAAGAATTAGGCCTCGAACTCCCACCCGCGCCGAAGCCACAGGGCGTTTACAAACCACTCGTCATTGCCGGCAACATGGCATACGTCTCTGGGCACGGACCGCTCACCGCAGACGGCACGTTGCTCAGCGGTCGAGTCGGCCAAGACGTTGATCAACAGGCAGGTTACGATGCCGCGAGGCAAACGGGCCTTGCGATCCTGGCAACACTCAAGGCGAACCTGGGCAGTCTCGATCGGGTGAAGCGAGTCATTAAGTCTTTGGGAATGGTCAATGCGACAGCGGACTTCGAAAACCACCCAGCTGTGATCAACGGTTATAGCGAGTTAATGGCGGAAGTGTTCGGCGAAGAGAATGGAATCGCCGCCCGAAGCGCTGTCGGCATGGGATCGCTGCCCGGCAACATTACGGTTGAGATCGAAGCCATCTTTGAAATCCAGTAACTGGCGCTCGGGAAATGATGGCACATGGGAAAACTCACGTTCAAATCGAACGATCGGCCGACGGTAGGAATCGAGCTAGAACTCGGGCTGGTCGATGACCAGACGATGGCGTTGAGCAGCTCGATCGAGGCGGTTCTCGCCGGGCTGCCACCCGACGCAGGGCCTTGCTTCAAGCCCGAGTTGATGCAGAGCGTTATGGAGATTAATACGGGCGTCTGCGTGACAATCGCCGAAGCCGAGCAGGATCTGCGGAGTAAGCTTGCGATCGTCGAAGGCGTCGCCGATCGACTTGGGTTGCGACTTTGGTGGGGAGCCACGCACCCGTTCTCGTATTGGCGTGACCAAAAGGTGACGCCCGATCCTCGGTATCAAAGTCTCGTCGATCTTCTGCAAGAGATGGCGCGGCGTCTTGTCACCTTTGGTCTGCACGTGCATGTCGGTGTTGATTCGGGTGACAAAGCGGTCATGATCTGTGATCGCATTATGCAACATCTGCCGACGTTGCTCGCCCTTACTTGCAGCAGCCCGTTCTGGGAGAATCGCTCGACCGGTCTCCAGTCTCATCGTTCCAAAGTCATGGAAGGCTTGCCGACGGCTGGTTTGCCAACATTGATGCGCAATTGGAGCGAATACGTCTGGCTGGTCAATCACATGGTCGACACAGGCTTTATCAACACGATTCGCGAGATTTGGTGGGACGTCCGACCGCACCATAACTTCGGCACGGTCGAGGTTCGCGTCTGCGACATGCCCGGTAATCTCGATGACACCTTGGCGATCGCCGGGCTAATCCAATGCTTGGTTCAAGCCTTGTCCGACGAGATCGATGAGGGTGCGTATCAGCATGATTGTCATCCCATGATGGTTCGCCAGAATAAGTGGCGAGCCGCCCGATTTGGCACGCAAGCCCAGCTAGTCAATTCTTACACGTACGAGGTGCAACCGCTTAGCGAAGTTCTGCGAACGCTTACGGATTGGTTGCATCCCACCGCCGAATCGCTCGATTGTGTCTCGTTCTTGGACCGCGCAAAGCAGATCGCAAACGGTCCCAGCTGGTCGGATCGGCAGCAAGCGATCCTAGACGAGACGGGTGATCGCGCCGAAATTGTACGGCGACTGACGACGGCTTCGCGAGTTACGTAGAACGCGGCCTTTTGCTGGACACAGGCCATCGGTCATCGTACGATCAGTTCCCAGATCTCAACGGTTTTCAATCGACTCAACGATGGAGAAAACGCGATGACAAAGACGTCCCGCCACTCAAGTGTTGCGAAGCAGCAACCTTCACGCCGGAAATTCCTTCAAAGTACGGCAGCAGTAACAGGCGCTGCAGCGTTCTCCGCCCCAGCGTTCCTTCGCGGGCGAAATCTAAATGAGAAACTGAATATCGCGATCATTGGATCGGGCGGACGAGGCGGCTCCAATCTGCGAAACGTCGAATCCGAGAACATTGTCACGTTGTGCGACGTGAACGAGTCAAGTCTGAATTTCGCGGCGCAGCGGCATCCGAACGCGCGCAAAGTTGTCGACTTTCGCAAGGTATACGATCACGCCAACGATTTCGACGCAGTTGTGGTTAGCACCTGCGAACATACCCACGCCTTCGCGACGCTGCCGGCATTGCAACTTGGCAAGCACGTCTATTGCGAGAAGCCGCTGACACACAGCATCTGGGAAGCGCGAGTGATTCGTGAAGCGGCGGCCAAGGCTGGCGTGGCGACTCAACAAGGGACTCAGATTCACGCGGGTGACAACTATCGTCGAGTCGTCGAACTGATTCAAAGCGGAGCGATCGGAGCCGTCACCGAGGCGCACGTCTGGGTTGGTCGCGCGTGGGGTTGGCAGCCGAGCGAAGCAGAATCAAAAGCCGCCGGCGACATCGTCTTCGTTCAAGATCGACCGAAGAAAGCGGACCCGATTCCGGCAACGCTGAATTGGGATTTGTGGCTCGGGCCAGCTCCCGAACGTCCCTTCAACAACGTCTACTTTCCAGGTCCAAAATGGTATCGTTGGTGGGACTTTGGTAATGGCACGATGTCGGATCTCGGAAGCCATTGGGTCGACCTACCGTTCTGGGCGTTAAAGCTCGATCACCCGCTGACGATCGAAGCGGCTGGTCCTTCGCCTCATCCAGAGATCGCGCCGGCATCGATGGAAGTGACGTATCAGTACGGCCAACGCGGCGATCTGCCGCCCGTGCAGCTGACCTGGTATCAGGGAACCCACAAGCCACAGATATTGAAAGACGGCGGAATCCCTGGTTGGAACAACGGCGTGCTGTTCGTCGGCGAGAAGGGAATGCTGCTGGCCGATTACGGCAAACACAAACTGCTTCCCGAAGATCAGTTCGCAGACTTCAAGCGCCCCGAGCCATTCATCCCTAAATCACTGGGCCATCATGCCGAGTGGATTCACGCCTGTAAGACGGGTGAACCAACAACGTGCAACTTCGAGTATGCGGGTTGGCTGACCGAGGCCAACCACCTTGGCAACGTCGCGTTCCGCGCCGGAAAGAAGCTCGTTTGGGATGCCAAGAATCTCAAGGCCACGAACGCGCCGGAAGTCGATCCGTTGATTCGTCGTGAATATCGAAAGGGTTGGAAACTGGCCTAACTCGTCAGCCCAAACACACGATCCATATTCTGCGAGACCTCACGAAGTCGTTCTGGTCCTCCGCCACCGACTTCGGCAGCTGCCCAACCGGTGTACTTGATCTCAGCCAATGCTTTACGCACGTCAGCCCAATCGAGATCACCTTCGCCGATCTTAGTGAACGCGCCCTTTCCATCGTTCGCCGCGCGCGAGAAGCCCTTAAGGTCTAACTTCACGATGCGCCGACCGAGAGTTCGAATCCAATCGCCCATGCTCCCGTACTTCCAGTGGTTTCCGATATCGAACTGCAACCCGACCCACGGCGAGTCCAATTCGTCGACGTAGTTCACGAACTTGTCGGCCGTTTGATCTGGACCTCCCTCGTGGTCATAACAGAAGTGATTCCAAACATTCTCAATGGCGATATACATGCCAAGCTCGGATGCCAACGGCAGAGCCTGCGAGATATTGTTGATCGAGCGTTTCCAGCACTCTTCTTCCGTGCCATCTTTACCGTGACCGACAACGAGCAAAACCGTATTACCGCCGACCGCCTTCGTATCTCGCATCGCTTGTTTCAAAGTCTCCAAAGCCTTCGCCCGCTCGCCAGCATCGGGACTCGTATGTCGGATTTGCCAATGTGCGGCGCAAACGGTTCCATCGACGGGGAATTCAGTATCAGCGATCGCCTTGTTGACTTCGGCGATGTCGTAGCCCGGCGCACCAAGTTCGATACCGTGAAAGCCGGCTTCTTTCGCAGCCCGGAACTTGTCGGCCCACGATCCTTCAACACGGACCATTCCGATCTTCAATGTTTTGTAGAGCCGACCCTGAAGATAACTATCTTTTTCGGCTGCTCGGACCGAGTGCGACAACAACGGCTGAGCGGCCAGCATGGCGGCGGTTCCTTGTATGAATCGGCGGCGAGAAAGATCTGCGAGATTTGGCATCTCTGGATTCCTTGTAGGTGCGGGTGTGTCAAACGGTTGCTTGCAACGGCAGGGTAGACCGACGAATGGGCAGCGTCAAGTATTTCGTTTATCGTTGGCTCGGTATAATTCCCACGTTCGCTCGTTGGTATCTACGAAGGGAGTTCTGGCGTGATCATTGGTGTCCCCAAAGAAGTCAAACAAGACGAATACCGTGTTGGCATGCTGCCCGTAGGAGTCGAAGAGCTTGTGCGAGCCGGGCATTCCGTCCTGCTCGAAGCTGGCGCAGGATTGGGTTCAGGGCTGCCAGACCACGACTACTTGCAAGCAGGAGCCGATCTGGTCGCGACAGCGGACGAGATTTTTGGCCGCGCCGATCTTATCGTCAAAGTAAAAGAACCCCAGTCGAGCGAGTGGCCGCTGATTCGTCCCGCCCAATCGCTGTTCACTTACTTCCACTTCGCTGCCGAACGGGCACTAACCGAAGCGATGATCGACTCGCAGGCGACTTGCATCGCCTACGAGACGCTACAAGATCGCAACGGCCAATTGCCCTTGTTAACGCCGATGAGCGAAGTCGCTGGCCGAATGAGCATCCAAGAAGGAGCCAAGTATCTTGAACGGCCTCAGATGGGTCGAGGCATTCTCTTGGGCGGAGTGCCCGGTGTCGCGCCTGCTCACATCACAATCCTCGGCGGCGGTGTGGTTGGTGCCAACGCGGCGAAGATCGCGGCCGGCTTTCAGGCCGACGTCGCCATTCTCGATATCAACATGGATCGCTTGCGATACTTGGACGATATCATGCCAGCGAACGTTAACGTCTTGTACAGCGATCGGCACGTGATCCGAGAGCAGCTTCGATTGGCGGATTTGGTTGTCGGTTCAGTGCTGATACCCGGTGCAAAGGCCCCGCGACTTGTGACGCGTGAAGACTTGAAGATCATGAAGCCGGGCAGCGTGGTGATCGATGTCTGTATTGACCAAGGCGGTTGTCTCGAATCAAGCCGCCCAACGACTCACAGCGACCCAACCTATATCGAAAGCGATGTCGTCCATTATTGCGTGACGAACATGCCGGGAGCCGTCGGCCGCACGAGTACTTTCGCCTTGTGTAACGTCACGCTGCCTTGGGTCCTTCAAATAGCGAAACGAGGAATCGAAGACGCGGCTCGCGAGCTGCTGCCGATCGCATCCGCAATCAATATCCGCAGCGGAGACGTGACGAATCAGGCGGTTGCGGAGACGTTCGCCATGCCGTACAAACCTCTGTTCTGAGTACAGTTTATCGTTGGCTTGGCAGCAATTCTCACGTACGGTGTCAGCGTCAGCCGCACCACAAACCTAAGACGAAAGTAACGGAATCATGACGGACAAAACTCCTCGCGTCGGAATCGTAATGGGAAGCGATAGCGATTGGCCAAAGATTAAAAAGGTCGCTGACGCTTTGAATGAATTTGATGTGGCTTTTGAAGTTCGCGTGATGAGCGCACACCGCACACCGCATGCCGTTGCCGACTACGCGACGACGGCGATTGACCGCGGTTTGCAGGTCATCATTGCTGCCGCGGGTGGAGCCGCGCACTTGGCAGGCGTCGTCGCAGCTCATACAACGCTGCCAGTCGTCGGCTTGCCAGTTCCGACACCAGATCTCGGCGGACTCGATTCGTTACTCTCGACCGTTCAGATGCCTGGTGACGTACCTGTCGCAAGCATGGCAGTTGGCATGGGTGGACCTCGCAATGCGGGACTGTTCGCCGTCCAAATCATGGCCACGGCGGACCCAGAACTCCGCAACAAGCTTGCCGAGTTCAAGCTTCGGCTCGTCGATCAGATCGCAGCGAAAGACGCGAAGCTACAAGAGAGCTTGTAGCGCGTCCGTAATGGATTGCCCGCGTGCTTCTCGAAAGAGAGTGATGTCAAACAGCGACAAGGTCGAGACGCTTCGTTGGGTCGGCGACGTCGATGGCCATCTGGTGCTGATCGACCAAACGCTCCTACCAGTCGACTTCCAGGAAATAGAATGCAAATCAGTCGAACAGGTTTGGGAAGCGATCAAGCAATTGCGAGTTCGCGGCGCGCCAGCGATTGGGATTGCGGCGGCGTATGGAGTCTGCATCGGTCTTCAAAGCGCGAGCGACAAAGCGGGCTTACAGTCACGGCTGAACAAGTCGATCGATTACCTTGCGACCAGCCGCCCGACGGCCGTGAATCTGTTTTGGGCGCTCGATCGGATGAAGGCGAAAGCTGGATTGCTGCAAGGCGAGTCGGTAGCTTCGATTCAAGAGGCGCTGCTTAAGGAAGCTCGAGCCATTCACGACGAAGATCGCGAGATGTGTCACGCCATCGGTCGCTACGGTGCTGCCTTGCTCGAAGACGGCAACGGCGTACTCACGCATTGCAACGCGGGTGGACTTGCAACGGCCGAGTATGGGACGGCACTGTCTGTTTTCTTCACGGCTCAAGACGAAGGAAAAAGCTTACGCGTGTTCGTTGACGAGACCCGGCCTTTGCTTCAGGGAGCACGACTGACTGCTTGGGAATTATCGAGGCGGGACATCGACGCGACTCTGATTTGTGATTCAATGGCCGCACAAGTGATGCGCGAAGGCAAGGTCCAAGCGGTCATCACCGGAGCGGACCGCATCGCGGCAAACGGCGACTCGGCCAACAAGATCGGAACTTACTCCATCGCCGTGTTAGCTCGAGCGCACGAGATTCCGTTCTATATCGCGGCGCCTTCCTCCACGTTCGACCTCGCCATCGCCAACGGCAACGAGATTCCGATCGAAGAACGATCGTCGGAAGAGATCACCCACGGCTTCGGTCGACAAACAGCACCGACCGGCGTCAAAGTCTACAACCCCGCCTTCGACGTCACACCCGCCGAGTTCATTAAGGCCATCATTACCGAGCGCGGATTGATCGATCCTGTTTCGGAAGCCAACATCCGGCAAGTGCTTGGCCGCGTGTAAATGAGTTCAGATTGATAACCCGCTAGAAGGCGCTAGCCCGAATCGTCTTGCCCCGTCCAAAATGGGAAGCAGCACCGATTCTGATGGCTGTACCGTCAAGGGACGATCGCGTGTCACGACTCTCGCGAGTTGTGTTACCGCTACTTTCGGCAAACAACCGATTGCAACGATTGACACAGTCCTTCAATCGCTCAGAGGTTCAGCCAACCCACGGAGGGGTGAGATGCGGATTGCCGAGTTTACCTACGCTGTATTGATCTTCACGACTCTCGGTTTGGGGTCCTCCATTGGACAAGAGATGACATTCGCTTCGGTCGCCGACTTTAATGCGATGAGCGCGCGGATGGCAGATTACGAAGCGCGGCTTGCTGCCAATGAAATGAACGCGGCTGCACCAGTCGTTAGCTGCTTTGGATGCGCGACAGATCCCGGTTTCGCGTTCGAAGCTGAACTGCTTTTTCTCAAGCCGTTTCAATCCGAGGGCGAGGCGCCCGGTTTCGATTACCAGCCCGCTCATCGCGTCTCGCTTGGGTGGACAGGCGGCAATGGGCTTGGCGTGCGAGTGCGCTGGTTCGACTACCACAATCGTAATCTCAACAACGTTGGAGTACCTCCATTGATCGAGGACTTCGATTTGTCTGTAGTTGACTTTGAAGTAACCGACAAATTCCAGCTCGGTCATTGGGAAGGGCTGTTGAGCGGCGGTGTTCGCTTTGCCGACTACGAAGAGTTGGGATTCTTTGACGGCGATCAAATGGACGACAGCCTGGGGCCGGTGATCGGAGTTCAGCTCAATCGGCAAGTGACCGAACGTTTGGCAATGTTCGCCCTCGCACGCGACTCATTTCAATTCGCGCCGCGCGGACTCGATAACGGAACGCCAATGGAGGACATGACGTTCAACATCGCCGAAGTTCAACTTGGCGTTCAGTGGACAACCTGCCGAGACAAAGGCGGCAATTGGTTGATTCGCGGTGCATTCGAGTCGCAGTACTGGAGCGGCGGCGTGATCGGGGATGGAGATACGGAGGATATGGGTCTAGTCGGAGGGACGTTTGCGGTTGGTGTAACTAGGTAACGGTAGCATCGCAAAGGGCTGTCTTGACCGGACGCGAACGCTCTGACACTCGGTCTACGGCGCTTCGGCAAGCCTAACCGCATACAGCAGCAAGAGCCCGGCTAGCAGCAAGGTCGCACCCACGGAATACGACGCGGTCCGTGCTGTCACAGCAGTCGTGTGGTCGTCGGATGGATGCAAAAGCCTCCGTACAAGATTCGGACGCGTACGCAAAACGGATGCAAGAAGCATGCACCACGACGCGGACGTGAGTGCCGCGACTCCGTACACTCTGAACCAATACGGTGTCACGATCGAGTTGCGATCCGACTCGGCAATCGTCCGTCCGAAGGCGCTCCAATGCCCTAGGTCCGCTATCAATGGGAGACTTTCGAAGAGCAGGATAAGCAGTCCTGGGCCAATCAATACAACGAAGCCAATCACGACATAGGCGGTCACGAGAACTGGCACACACAGGTTCTGAACGGGAGAGAGATCGCGCCATTGTGTCGCTGACGAAACATTGACCCGCGACAGAAGAAAACTGATGACAAACAGCGGAAGACTCATGCCAACACGCTTTCCCACTGCACGGAATCTTGCGTGAAGGTTGGCCCGGGCCGTAGCCGGTGCGCGGATTTCCTCGGAGTTGCGAGTCGACGGTCGTTCGGGGCTGTCGTAACGAGACTCTGCAGGTAGCCCCATCAATACGAAACATGCGGCGAGTGCCGTGACAAGCGAACACGCCGAAAGAATCAACTCATTGACGACCCCATGCCATCGCGGGCGAGTTTTCGCCTTCCCCGACATCGGCTTTACTGTGGGCGGTGACGTCATGCTTCTTTGCAGGTCTCGTGCCTGTTGATATCGTCGATGCGGATCCTTGGACATCGCTTGAAGGACAACGGCATCGAGTGCTGGGTCGCTGCCGATTCGTTGCGAGGGAAGGTCAAAGTGGCCAAGGGGAAGTTCACCGGTCAGCATTTCGTACATCATCACGCCAAGCGAATAAAGGTCCGCGCGGTGATCGACGTTGGCCGGAGTTTCCGCTTGTTCAGGAGCTAAATAATATGGCGTTCCCATCACCTGATGCGTTCGCGTAACCGAGTCCGACGATGGCGGAGGATTCAGCAGCTTTGCTAGACCGAAGTCAACGAGTTTGACGTGGCCTGCACAATCAAGCAGAACATTCTCCGGCTTGACGTCGCGATGCACGACGCCCTGGTCGTGAGCGTACTGCAATCCGTCACAGACACCCGACACGATTCTGAGAACATCGGACGTCGCGAGTTTCGATTCTCCCAACAACTGACGTAGGTTCGGCCCTTGAACAAACTCCATCACAATGTAGCACCACGGACCGGCTTGGCCAGAGTCGTAAACATTCACGATGTTGGCGTGACTGAGCTGCGCCAGCGTTTGTGCTTCGCGCTTGAATCGCTCCGCGCCACCTTGTATCTCGGCAATCTCTTTCGGCAGCACCTTTAGCGCAACCGTTCGATTCAGGTGCGGATGATGAGCTCGATAGACGGCACTCATCCCGCCCTGCCCGGCTAGTTCTCGAATGTCCAATTGCGGGAAGTGCGGAGTCAGATCGTTAATCTTCGGCGGAGCGAAACGGACTCCTGACAAGCCGTCGGCCCACGCGGCGTCCGACACCGAGTCGCCATCGGGAAGGGCATGGGCGAACAGACAAGCTGGACATAGCCCTCGCAGCAAGTCGGTCGGCTCGTAATCGTGTCCGCATTGATCGCAGGCGGCGATGCTATTCATTGCGTTCCCTTGGTCGTTACTCGCTAGGATTGCAGCGAGCGAAACAGTTGGCCCACCTCTTCGTCGACGTCCGCGTCGCTACCGACTGTCTTGCGAATTTCACAACGGATTAGTTCCCCTAAACGTTTTCGATTTCGAACGACCAACATTCGCAGTGCCGCCGACGTTGATCCCAACTGCTTAGCCACCGCGTCGTAACCAGGCACATCCGCGTCTCCGATCAGATAGGGTACGAGCGCTCTGTACGATTCCCCCTTGCCTGCCGTCCGCTGCTCGGACTCAAGTTCATCGAGCGCACGCTGAAGCACGACCAAAGCCCAGTTCCGTTCAAAGAGCCGATCTGGTGTGAGGTTGGTCGTGACATCGGCGGCAACGAGTTGTTCCGCGCCAGGAGTACTCAGTGTGAAGTGTCGCGTCGCACCACCCCTCTTCTCTGCGGTTTGATGTTTCCATTCGTTGACGACGAAGCGCCGCAAGGCGGTCAGCAGAAACGTCCGAAACCGGCCACGGTCGCGATCCGCGAGTGCGAGCAAACGCTTGTCGAGTAATCGAGTGAAGAACGCTTGAGTCAAATCTTCCGCCTCGGCGTCGTTGTATCCCAACCGACGCACGTACGAGAACAGCGGTGGCCAGTAGACGGCGCACAGTTCCTCGAGCGCTTCGCGCGAGTCCGCCGACGCGGAGACGACAAGGCTCCAGTGAGTCGTTCGAAATCCGCGAGGTGACTGCAGAGGTGTGTGGTCCGCCGGATGCTTCATATCAGTATCTTACTTGGATACAGTGAAATGCCGTGGGCGCAACGAACAAAACTCGTGGCTCTCCATTGATCGAGGAGAGAACGTTCGCTCGGCGGCGAGTGTAACGAAGAAGTCATCGGATTCGCCAAGAGATTTCGTAAAAACCATGTTGCGCTGGCTGCGGCAACTGGTAGATAGGGTCGTAAGCAAAGTGATCGACGCGCCAAGTAAACGAGAGAACACATGATTCGGGTCATAACAACTCACCGTCTTCAGTCAGCACTCGCCGGCCTCGTGCTGGTCGTTCTCCTCCTGTTCGCCGCTGGGTGGACGATCTTCGTCCGGGACGGCCGACCGGCGGATGTTCGGGAGTTTTCCGCGATACGCGACGACTGGGAACGTGCTGTAGCGGGACGGGCGATGTCCGGCCGAGTACTGCCAGGCATGTCTCCACCCAAAGCCACTGCACCTCTCCAGGGGAATGAAAAACTTGCTGCGGATCAGCGTCTCGTCGAGCGTTGCTTAGAGGTGGCTGAAAAACACCCGAATACTGCCGGTGAACTTGGTGCCCTCTATCTGGCCGCTTGCCGCGGGCCCGAAATTGACCTTGGCAAGAGAGCTCAGGAAATGCTGCTCGTTCGGATGGAAACTGCGGATTTGATGCAGTTGCAGCAGGGTATCAGTCAATCTCGGCTCAGTGGCCCCGATGCAGCGAGAGTAAATCAGGCGATCGCACCTAGTATTATCAGCCGAGTTAAGGAGAGACCCGGGGATCCGAGTGCGGCAGCATTGTTGACCTGCGTTTGCTTGGCTCTTGGCTCTGGCTCGGAGATGAAAACGCCGCCACCGCATTTCACCGAACTCGCCGACCTGATCGCGGCGAACTACGCTGCCAGTCCAGGTATCCATAACTTTTGCATGTCCCTTGGCGGTATGAATCCCAGTCCAAGCTGGGCGTCCGAGTTCGAGGCACATCTGCGAGCAATTCTCGAAGTGAATCAAGATCGTGGGGTTCGTTGTACGGCGTCCCTGGCGTTGGCTTCGGTCGTCCAATTGTCCGTCGATCGTCAAACTGAGGCAAAGGAACTCTACGAGAAGTTCCTCGCGGAATTCGACGGGCAGCATGAGTACATGTTCCAGAATGTCGAACAAGTCCTGTATGCGCAGGCGAAGGACAGGCTACTCTCGATGTGATTGGAAATACCCGAAAACGCTCACATCTCCGTAGACTCGAACGAACGGAAAAGGGACCGACCGTGTTACAGGCTTCCTCTCGTCGACAAACTGCAGTCGGTTTCACCATCGTCGAACTCTTGGTAGCCATCGCCATCATCGGCGTACTTGTCGCGTTATTGCTGCCGGCTGTGCAGGCCGCTCGTGAGGCGGCCCGCAAGATGTCGTGCAAAAACAATCTCAAACAACTCGGCTTGGCGGTACAGCTCTATCACGACGCGTACGGTACATTCCCAATCAGTGTGAGTCCGTATGACGAAGGTCCGCACCCGACTCCCCAGCGTAGCGGCAAGGGGTGGATCGTGAGCATGCTTCCTCAATTGGAACAACAAGCCCTCTACGATGAATTCAAAATTGGTTTCGCGGGAGATTTTTTCTCCGGCGGTGGACTCAAGACCCCGTCACTTGCCGATCCGATGAAGACCGAGTTACCAGTTCTTCAATGTCCATCTGACGGGGCAGGTTTGTCCTTGCTTCAATGGGAATGGACCGGAGAGAACGTCGCCACAACGAACTACAAAGGTGTACTTGGTGACACCAGATTGGGCGGCCTCTTCAGTATGCACGCTGGCGGAAGTTTACCAGATTGCCACCAAGTGGGACCGTGCCAGGGTGCTTTCCATCGTGTCTCGTACCAACACCCAGTTCGAATGAGGAATGTAATCGACGGTACAAGCTCAACGTTCCTGATCGGCGAAGATATCCCTTTACACAACAACCACTCCGCAGCCTTCTATGCTAACGGTGACTTTGCGAGTTGCCACGCGCCGTTAAACTTTTTTCCGGACCCGCCACGGCCTGACGACTGGTGGGACGTGATGTCGTTTCGCAGCCGTCATCCGGGCGGTGCCAGTTTCTGTTTGGTGGATGGTTCAGTGCGGTTCGTCGCTGACGGAATTGATCACGACGTCTATCGCGCGTTGAGTACGAAAGGCCAAGGCGAAGTCGTACCACAAGGTATGTATTAGCAGCTTTGCCTTCAAACGCGAGAATCGTACAGCAGGCTTACAGAGCGTCCCAGGCCGATCGTTGGCATTCCTTCGTTAATTGTGCGACCAAGTTTTCAACGACGGTGCCGCTGACATCACGTCGGTTGCTCCAGCTCGGGCCACTTGTGTCCGTCTGGGTCGAGCAGACGCAGAGGACTAAAGTACTCGTCGGGATAGTCATCTGTCTCCGAATTGTCGCCCAGGATGCGGTTGACAATACAACGCGCACCATTGAACGAGACGGCCGTGCCCGAGCCGGCCATCCCGCCTAGGATGTACTGGCGTTTTCCATCAATCACGCCAACGACTGGGTATTCATCGGGCGTGTAGCTGACCGTACCTGACCACTCGTTGGTGATGGTATAAGGTGCCCGACCGAAGGCGGCTTCTAACTCGGTGCAAAGGTAGTGAGTCAGAAAACGCGAAGGCTGTATCCTTCCCGCTTCACGATCGGGAACACGAGTAGCGTCAGAGCCGATCATCGTCTCGTTACCGTGCCGTCCGAAGAAGGCGCGGCTTCCAGAGATGCCGACATGCGGCATCATTTCCGGAGGCCCGCCAGGACCGCTGGCCGCCTGAGTTTGCGTCGGGCGGATCAGATCGTGAAACTGCGGCATCAGCAGCGGCGTGTAGGATTCCGTACAGAGCACGACGTGACGCGTACGAATCTCGCCGCGCTGGGTGCGGACGATATACTCTTCACCCGCGTCCTCGATGTCGAGCGTTTTTGTCCGCGAGAAGTGGTCGACCTGGTCCGATTCCATGCCGCGACCCAATAGCGACCAACACCACTTCGCCGGATGAAAGGATGCGGCGGCGATCGAGAAGCCGGCGTTATGGCGCACGTTCATTCCGGTCCGCCGCTTGACTTCTTCAGGCGTAATGCTCATCCAGTCCGTATAGCCGCTCTCGAGCGCCAACTGGACTGATTCGGCCAGCGATGTCTGCTGGTCTTCATCGCGCGCCTGCACCCAACCTTCGCGGGCATAGTCACAATCGAAGCACTCGTCATGCACCGTCTGCTCAACTAGGTCACCGTTGCGATAGCAAGCGCGAGCGTAAAAGGCGGCGAACTGCTTCGCGAGTTGCGTTTGTTGTTCCGGCGTCAAGTCACTCCGCACATCGTGCAGATAAGGCAGCACGGTCTGCATGACCATATGATAGTAGCGGCCCATCACCACCAAGCCTTCGTTGCGGCCCGCCGAGCCGGTGGCTGCGTCAGCCATGTCCAGAGCGACAAGCTTCCGCTCCGGCGGCGCCTTCCGACCCCAGTGATACGCCACGGCGCACCCCGCCAAGCCGCAACCGATGACGACCGTGTCTACCACCTCAGGCAACTTTGCATTGGGTCGCTCTGCCCAAGGATGATTCGCCAGCGGATTGCCGTCTTTCAACCACACTGGCACGTCCGACACCGGGGCGGCAAACCGCGTATGCCGCATTGCGTCGGGGATCGTGGACCACATCTGGCGCAGCGCCCAACCGATGAACTTCAACGCCCGCACGATGGGCAGATCTTTTGGATAAGTCATCGCCATAAACGTGCGCGCCGCCCGAAAGTCGTGGCGTCGTAACGAAAACAGCAGACGTAGACACACCCGAACTCGAAGGGCAAGCGTCAGCGGCGGCAGCGAATCGTCGGACATAAGCGTGAAGAGTAAACGCCCTCTACTGACCAATCAGCAGCAACTCGACACGATCACGAGCCGCGTTCACTTTGAAGCGGACCATCAGGCAACGTTGTGGTGCGCCATGGTGCTCGACATAGGCAAGCAGAATTGACTTATCCTTCAGCAGGGTCAGCCTGCCGTAACCGTAAGCCTTGGGGTCGATTTGTATCGGATCCGACCAAGTCTTGCCGCCGTCGATGCTGAGGAAGACGCACTGTCCGCCACTGCCGCCTGCGGTCAGCACAATCGTGTCGTCGCCCAGCACGACAAGAGAAGGCGCGTACACATACTTCGGCCCAACTCGACTGATCTGCCGCCACTTCACTCCTTCATCATCAGAAACCAGCGTGCCGCCGTCGGGCCGCGCGACCAACACCAGACGGCCATTGCCGAGTCGCCCCAATTCACCTTCGTCCGTGTCGATCCATTTGTCGTCCTCGGGTGTGCCAAGATCTAGAAAGGCATCGGCGTCGCCGGACACAACAAGGTCTGCTGCATCGACGTTGTCGCCGGCAGGCTTGCGGCGGCGTATCACCGAAATCACTCGCCAAGTCTTGCCGTCGTCGTCGGACCGGTGAACGGTCCCGTCGAGTACCTTGCTACCCTTGTTCATGTCGTAGGACAACCAGAGGATGCCCCCATCCGGAAGTTGCAGACCACGCGAGCGCCCACGTGTGTAATATGTACCCGAGCTGTTGAGTGGCTGCGGCTCGCTCCAGGTATTTCCGTGGTCCGTCGATCGCACAACGAGCTGACGCGTGTTGAGCGTCTGACCACCCGGTGGTGCTTCAGGAAATCCGTACCAGGAGGCTTGCATGTTTACCATCACGATCACGGTGCCTGTGTTCGTCACAAAGCTGGCACTCGGTCGACAGTCCCGTGGGCCGTCGTAGACAGTGACCGGCTTTGACCAGGTCTCGCCGTTGTCCTTTGATCGACAGGCCATGATCCGTCCGCCTGTTGGTGCCTTGCGATCGAAGTCGAGCCCCGCCTTCTTATACGGCTCGACAAGATCATCGCTCAGCACAATCGGCGTGGCGAATGAAACATGCCAGTATCCCGCCGAATGAACGAACAGTAACTCGCCATTGGCCAAGCGATTCACGCCACCCACCCAGCCGATAAAGTCACCGAGGCCAGGAAACGGATCCGGACGGTTGTGGTCAAAACCGGTGACACATATCCGCGCTTCCGGCAGCGGAATTCCGGTGACTTTCCCCAGCTCAATCGCCTCCGCCGGCACGCCCACCAAGCCAACGGCGGCTAAAAGGCTGACAAGCATCACTCCATCGCGGGTCGTCAATCTTAGCATCGTCCACCCTCACTGCGAGTTACGTCTACCGTCGTCAGGTTAGACGATACGATCTAGCAAGGGAAGCAACCGAGCGGACGGTCACGAGTACATTTTTCAACTCCGTTTGCGAAGACACCCCCGAAAATGATTGCGATCACTTAAATCCTGCGGACTGTGTGTAGATAGGGCCACGCCGTGGCGTTATGCTGATCAGCGTGCCGCAACCGCGCCCAGGCACCGATTGGATGTGCCGGCGGCCCTGCGATCAACACGATCAGGAGATCAGCTATGTCGAAGAAGCAAACGCAACTTCATCGGCGTCGGTTTTTGAAGACCACACTTTCGGCAGGTGGTGCCGCGGTGATGGCACCGACGATCATCCCCAGTTCGGCCTTGGGTTTGGATGGTGCCGTCGCGCCCAGCGAGCGGATTGTGGTCGGTGGGATCGGCATCGGACGCCGGGGAGGTTACGACCTCGGCTGTTTCTTGGAGCAAAAGGATGTGCAGTTCGTTGCAGTTTGCGACGTGAAGGAAAAGCGCCGCCTCGAGGTCAAGAAAATAATCGACGGCAACTACGGCACAGACAACTGCGATATGTATCGCGACTTTCGTGAACTGTTGGACCGCAGTGATATCGATGCGGTGTTGATCGCCACGGGACCGAACTGGCATGCTACGGCCGCGATGACCGCCGCGAAGGCTGGCAAGGATATGTATTGCGAGAAACCGGTCACGAAGAACATCAGCCAGAGTCTGATCCTGGCAGAAACGATGCGCCGGACCGCACGCGTCTTCCAGGCTGGCACTCAACGGCGCAACCTGCCGCACTTCGCGTTTGCCTGCGAGCTGGCTCGAACTGGGAAGCTCGGCAAACTCAAAAAAGTCTTCGCCCACCCCGCCGGAATGCAAGCTCTGATGAGTGGTTGGTTACCGCCGCAGCCCGAGCCAGATAAAGAGGCCGTCGATTGGGACATGTACCTCGGGCCAGCTGCATGGAGGCCGTTCAATGCGAAGCTGCTCGACGGATTCAATTTTGAAAAGGGTGGCGGCTTCGTTGGTGCTTTCAACGGCGGTGGCGTACTCGAATGGGGTTCGCATTGCGTCGACCTTTGCCAATGGGCCGTCGACGATTGCTTGCCTCCCGTCGAGTACAACGCTCCGAAAGACGGGCACTTGGTCGCTCGCTACGAGAATGGCGTGGAACTGATTTTCCGCGAGACTGGCTGGATCCCTCTCGGCTCTTGCCCGGTACGATTCGAAGGCGAGACAGGTTGGGTGGAAGCGGGCGACAGCGGCAAAATGGTTTTGAGTTCGCCCGAATTGCTCGCCGGGAGAAAGGTCGCCGAAATCGGCGGCTATCCGGCAACTTACCACGTACGCGATTTCCTCGACTGTGTGAAATCTCGCAGTCAGACGAAAGGCAATGCCGACGCGGCTTGTAATGCCCACATCGCCTGCCACGCCGCGAATATCGCGCTCCACTTGGGACGTCAAGTTATCTACGACAACAAAGAACACGAGTTCATTAACGACGCACAGGCCAATCGTTTGCGATCCGAGGCTCTGCGTGAACCGTGGCGGCTGTAATGCTGCCGCGGGAAGTGATTTAGTTGTTGCCGAACTCAACGCTCAGGACTGAAACCATGCACATGACTCGACAATTCGTAAGCTTGTCCGTTTTCCTCGTATCACTGATCGTCGCGAGTGCCCCTTGGACCCAGGCTGCAGACGATGCAAACACATCTCGTGAGAAGGAACTAGTGGCGGTTCTTCGCTCGGACGCGCCCGCGGCGGAGAAAGCGATCACCTGCAAGCTTTTGGCCATCCACGGTTCGAGCGCGGCCGTTCCCGATCTGGCTTCGCTGTTGCAGGACGCACAACTGGCCTCGTGGGCGCGGATCGCGCTGGAAGCGATTCCGGGAGCGGCTGCGGACGAAGCGTTACGGCAAGCAACCGACTCGATGGAGGGAAGACTGCTCATCGGGACGATCAATTCGATTGGTGTCCGGAGGGATACTAACGCGGTCGATCTGTTGACCGCGCGTTTACGAGACACGGACGCTGATGTTGCAGCGGCCGCAGCTGTCGCTCTGGGGCGAATCGGAAATGCCGCCGCCGCCAATTCCCTGCGACAATCGCTAGCCGCCAATTCGGCAACAGTTCGTTCGGCGGTTGCCGAAGGGTGTGTGCTGTGCGCCGAGCGGCTTGTCTCCAAAGGCAAGGTGGCCGAAGCAGTAGAGTTCTATGACGCCGTTCGAAAAGCCGATGTCCCCAAGCAAAGAATCATCGAAGCGACTCGCGGAGCGATTCTCGCTCGGAACCAAGACGGGATCCCGCTATTGCTTGAACAGTTCCAGTCGCCCGACAAGCGATTCTTCCAGCTCGCGCTGACCACTGCTCGGGAGTTTCCCGGTGGTGAAATCGACCAGGCTCTGGCCGCCGAAATGGTTCGCGCGGCACCACCGCGAGCGGCCCTGATGATCCAGGCCATGGCTGATCGCAACGAGACCGTTGTGTTGAGCGCCATATTGAAAGCTGCCGGGCAAGGCCCTAAGCCAGTTCGAATGGCCGCTATCGAGGCACTCGGACGCGTCGGAGATGCTTCTTGTCTTTCCGTCCTCCTGGAAAGTGCGGTCGAAGCTGACGCGGATTTGGCGCAAGCAGCGAAGGCGACATTGGCTGATCTGTCCGGAGAAAAGGTAAACTCGCAAATCGTCGCACTCCTGCCCAATGCCGAAGGAAAGAGTTATCCGCTGCTGATCGAATTGGTCGGGCAGAGACGTATCGACGCCGTGCCCGCGCTTTTGAAGGCGTTGGATCATTCCGATAAGTCGGTTCGCGGCGCCGCATTGACGGCGTTGGGAGAAACGGTTGCACTCACGCGGCTCTCCGTGCTGGTTTCGCTGGTCGTTGCTCCCAAACATCCAGAAGATGCACCGGCCGCTCAACAGGCTCTGAAAGCGGCGAGCATCCGCATGCCGGACCGCGAGGCGTGTGCCACGGAACTCGCGTTGGCTCTGAAACGTTCACCGACCGGGACGAAAACTACACTGTTGGAAATTCTGAGCGATGTGGGTGGGACGAATGCGTTGAAGACTCTTGGCGCAGCGGCGAAGAGTGCTGATCCTGAACTTCAGGACACGGCCAGCCGTCTGCTTGGCAAATGGAATAGCGTGGATGCAGCGCCAGTTCTGTTGGATCTGGCAAAGACCGCGCCGGAGCGTAAGTACCAGATTCGGGCGCTGCGCGGTTACATTGGTCTGGCGAGGAAATTCGCTATGCCGGAACAACAACGTGCCGAGATGTGCCAGAAAGCGTTTGACGCTTCGCGCCAACCCGCCGAGCAGAAACTCGTGCTTGACGTGCTAAAACTCCATCCGAGTGCCGAGGCACTCAAGCTGGCCATCAACGCCATAAAAGTTCCCGCGCTGAAGGACGAGGCGACTCAAGCCACGCTAGTCATCGCCCAAAAGATCGGTGGCAAGGGAGTCGATGTGAGTCAGCTGCTCTCCAAGGTTGGACTGGCCAAAGTGAAGCTGGAAATCATCAAAGCGGAATACGGCAACGGGTCGACTCAAAAGGACGTGACCGCAGCGGTTCGGAAGCATGCGGGCAGTTTGCCGCTGATCACTTTGGCATCGCCAAGTTACAACGCCAATTTCGGCGGTGACCCGTTGCCGGGAGTTGTGAAGCGATTGAAGATTCAGTACCGCATCAACGGAAAAGCCGGCGAGGCGTCCTTTGCGGAGAATGCCCTCATTATCCTTCCCCTGCCGAAATAACTGATCGCCAAGAAGGCTCGTTCGACGTCAATCGGTATCCCGACACTGCAGTTGCCGAAAGTGCTTGTTCACGGAGTGGTGCTAATCGGATTGAGCGAATACTTGCAGCGCGACTGTTGCCGAGGTAATGACGGTTTGATCCGGCTTTGCGTCCAGGGAGCCTGACGCCCGAAACGTCAACTGATAATTGTTTGGCTCCACGTTATCAGGAATCGCGATCGGGACGCGAATCGTTCTTTCCTCTCGCTCGATTTGTGTTGTCGGCGATTCGAGTTGTAGTGAGCCTGACTCGACCAGTTGCAGTCGCATGGCGTTTCGCATATTGCTCGTTCGATCGAGTTCAAATTCAGCAAACACAACGTCGCCCGGTTGACCCTTAAGTGGCGAGTTGCCGACGGACAGCTTGACGACGGTCGGCATCGTGCGGAGCATGTTTCGCTTCTCGGAGACCACGAGTGCGCTTTGCTTTTGACCGTGCGAATCGGTGAACGACGCGAATGCCTGAGTGTAGAGCTGAGATTGACTCTGAATGTTGATGTGCATCGTCTCAGGCAAGTAAATGGGCATCATGAATTCGGACTGCTCCGCGGTAACCGTCGTTTGAACGAAATCGATTCCATCCAGGTCGCGGTTTTGACGATCGCCGCGCTGGATGACAACCGGTTCGGCGAAGCCATCAAACCGTTCAAGCGTCATGCGGTACGGATAGACGGTGCCTCGACGCGCGTACTGGTAGGCCTCTTCGCAGTGCAAACGAAACAACGGCTTATGCCGCACCGTGAACGCGATGACATCCCGCAACGATCCGCTAATACCACGACCGAAACTATCATGCCCGCGATGTTGAACCAGAACTGGGCGAACGACTTGCTCGTCGGCAACGGTTGCCGTTCCTGTGAGCCTGATTTCATGACGCGTGCTGAGCTGCGAATCGGGTATCGTGACTTTTAGCTTCACATCGCTTTTGCCTGCGGCGATCAAAGTGTTTTCAACAGTGACCGCTTCTGGAAGGCCGTCAACTTTGATATTCACTTCTCCGTCAAACCCACCAATGCGATTTAACTTGATGGGGATTTCGACGGAGCTACCTTGAGTAACACTCAGACAGTCACTCCCTGCATTCAATTTGAAATCTGGCGTGGCTGGGAACACTTCAAGTTGGTAACCGCGAGATCGGTGACCGGAAGCCGTATCGCCAACGCACTTCAGCGAGATCGTGTATTTGCCGATGGCTGGATTGGCAAGTAGATAATAGGCTTTAAGTGCTTCCGGCGTCGGTGCCAACTTCGTACGCCCAACTGTCTTGCCGGACGAATCTGTAATCTCCATGAGAACCAGTGACGCTGCACTCACCGAGTCCGGTGCGATCAATCGGATCTCAACGGGCTCGCGTTCCTTGATCTCGAGCGAGTAAACATCAACAACAAACGGTGACAGTCGTCCATTTGACACTTCACCGACAGCGATCGGGAATTCTGCGTGATCTCCGTGCGCTTGTGTCGTCACCAGTTTTGTCTCCGCAGGAAGGACACGCAATGGAATTGAATTCGCCAGTTCACGGTCGGAGTAGTAGAACACCTCGCTCGAGTCAGTAGGTAGAGTCAGTTCGCGATCAATTACTTTTACATCCCCGTCTCCAGACATAGCGATGAACGAGAACTTCGTGGACTCACCCGCCGGCGCACCAATCGGATAGGCGTAAGGAGTAACTGGCGCGTGGGTGAAGTTGACTCGGTAGACGTGAGCTGGACTGCCGTGAAACGAGACGTTGCCGATCTGCAACAAGTAGGTTCCGTCTTCAGGCGCTTTGAATGCGATCAGCGGATCGTCACCGAGGTTGTCTTCGTCGAACGACACGGCGCGGCCATCGCTGTTAAGAATCGAGACCGTCGGCTCCAATCGAGATCCGAGTCGCCTCGCGAGTACTTCGCAATACACGACCTCGCCGGCATGAAGTGAGAACCTGTAGTAGTCAAGATCTCGCTCGCCATGAATCTGACCGTTGACCGTAACAGGAAGTTCGATCAACTCCGCTGAATCTGGCGTCGAGTTCGATTCCGTTTCAATGAACTCCGGCAGGTCGCCAACAATGAACGGCAAGCTGCCAGAGCTGCCACCTGACGCACAGAACACGTCCCAGTACGCTGTTCCGACGGGAGCGTCAGAAGCGATTACGACTTTTCCGGCCCATTGCCGCGGGTAGTGAATCGGAATTTCCGTCGGTGCCCGACGTGGTGACAGCTCACCCTGATCGAAGACTTCGCTGGCAAGTTCACTATCGCCCGAAACACCGGCTCCGCGGATGAAGAACTTTGCATTTGGCGGAGTCTGCTCCACGCCGATGCGTACATCGACCGCCGTTCCTCGTCGTGCTCCGGCTGGAAAAATCTGGACACTGTCTGGCAACTTGGTGGGAACTGGCTGAGCCGTTGCGACAGTAGTCAACATGACTGCGGAAAGCCAACTGGCCAGCAGGCGAATAAACCGATGTCTTGGATGAGAGTTAACCATCGCAAAGTTATCTTCCGTCATCAGGAGAACAGTTCCCGAACAACATCGCCGCCATCCGCCACAGGAACGGGGCGTCCGAGAGGCGTGTGAAGCACTTTCTTGTGGTCGATGCCGAGACCGTAAAGGACGGTCGCCACCATATCTTCCGGCGAAATTGGTCGATCTGAGACTTCTGCAGCTTGCTTATCGGTTGCGCCGATGACTTGGCCGCCCTTCACGCCACCACCCGCCATGACAATCGAAAATGCGTTTGGCCAATGGTCTCGACCCGCAAGCTGATTGATCCGCGGTGTGCGACCGAATTCAGTGGTGACGACGACGAGTGTCTTCTCCAGCATGCCTCGGTCCTGGAGATCGTTGAGCAATGCTGGAATCGCCTTGTCGAATGCCGGACACAACAAGTCACGCAAACTGTACGTGTTTTTCCTGTGAGTGTCCCAGTGTCCGTTCTCCACAGCAACGAATCGACAGCCGGCTTCCACCATGCGGCGAGCAAGCAGACTGCACTGCCCGATGCTGGACATGCCATATGCTTCGCGAAGTTTTTCTGGTTCCTTCTGGATATCAAACGCCTCGCGCGCCTCTTTGGAGGCCATCAGATTGTAGGCCTTTTTATAGAACGTGTCCAAAGACCTGACCTGGCTGCCTACACGCTCTACTTGCTGTTCGAACTGGTTAATTTGTTGCAGTGCCTGTTGCCGTAGTCGTCCGCGATTCGTTACGACGTTGGTTGGCAGAGCGATGTCTCGCACCGAAAACTCTGGCGATGCGGGGTCAGCGTCAATGACGAACGGGCCATGAGCGGGCCCGAGGAACGAAGGACCTCCGCTATTAAGAAAATTGGGGACCGAGATGTAAGGTGGCAGCACTCCTGGGCGTCCAAGATGCGAGACCATCGAACCAATGCAGGGATGTTGGTTGTTGTTTTGATTTCCGTTGAAATCGCCGGCACCGGGTCGCCTGCCCGACATCATGATGTGAAAGCCACGCCCATGGTCCGAGTCGCCGTGCGTCATGCTGCGGAGGATCGCCATCTTGTCGACCACGGTCGCACAGCCAGGTAGAACGTCCGAGATCTGAATGCCAGGAACGCTGGTGTTGATGTTCTGAAAGTCGCCTCGAATCTCAGACGGCGCGTCGGGCTTCAGATCCCACATGTCCTGATGAGGCATGCCGCCAACGATGAATATAAAAATGCAGTTCACATCGCTGCGATCGCCGTCGGTGGCAGCGTGAAGTTGCTGCATGCGCATGATGTCAGCCAGCCCCAGACCGGCAATAGAACCCATGCGGATGAAGTCGCGGCGGCTCGATCTTGGAAGCGTCTTCATATTCCGATTCTCCACGACGTCAGAAACAATCCGAACGTCACTTTACAAAGAGGAAGTCGTACGAATTCATCATTACCCACATGAAATCTTCAATGCCCTGCCGACGCGAAGACCGCAGCAGCCGCAGTCCTGTCGTTCGTTCTTTCGCCGTTGATGGACGATTGACCGTGGCCAGTGCGATCTCCTCGATCAATCGATCGACGTCGTAACTCGATCCAACTAATTCCGAGACGCGCCCGTTGTTCGCTTGAATCTTCGCTTCGATCTCAGGTGCGTTAAGCAGATGCAGAGCCTGCGCCATGGTTGGTTCGCCGCTGCTTCCACACTCGCAAGGAGACTCGCGTAAACTGCGCCCAAACGTATCGAGGAAATACGAAGGCAGTTGGTTATCCCACAGCTCTATCGCGCGAGTGCCAGGCGGATGCCCCGGATACTTTTCGGGAGTTCCTGTGATCTGACAGATCGCATCCAGTACGACTTCCGCAGGTAACCTACGCACCAGGTAATGACTGTACGCTTGGTCGTCGGCGTAGTTCAATTCTGTCGCGCGGCTAGAAAGCTGAAACGTGTTGCTTTCGAGGATGTGTCGCATCAGTGCTTTCAGGTCGAAGCTGTTCTCTTTCAGAGTTGCCGATAGGTGATCGAGCAACGCGGGATTCGTCGGCGGGTTCGTTTCACGGAAGTCGTCTTCTGGTTCGACCAATCCTCGGCCCATCAAATGCTTCCATACTCGGTTGGCAGCAAGACGTGCAAAGAAAGGATTGTTCGACGATGTCATCCAGTTCGCCAACTCGGGTCGTGGATCCGTTAGTTTGTCGGCGGTCGTTGGATCGCCTCCCAGCGGTCGGGTCTCGACTGCACGATCAACGACGGGGACGGCAATCGACTTGTGACCTGGGTGATAGATGAGTTCGCGATTCTCATCGAGCTTCTGGCGTGTCATACCATTGAAGTAACCGGCCAGCCCATAGAAATCGTCCTGCCCCCATTTCTCGAATGGGTGATGATGACACTGTGCGCAATCCATCCGGACGCCGAGGAATGCTTGTGAGATCGCCTTGGTGACGTCTGCGGGCGTACGTTGGCCTCGATAGAAATTCGCGGGGCCAACCTGGCCCGAGTTACCACTGGCCACAATGATATCTTTGACCCATTCGTCGTAAGGACGATTGGTCTCGATCTGCCTGCGAATCCATCGATGGAAGACGTAAGCGCCGCGGCCACCGATGGAATCTGAGTTCACCATCAAGATGTCCGACCAGCGCTGGGTCCAGAAGTTGACAAATTCTTCGGATGCGAGGGCTCGATTGATGGCCTCATCTCGTTTGTTCGGAGAGGTGTCCGCAAGAAAAGCACGGACCTGCTCAGCGGTCGGCAATGTGCCGGTGGTCTTGACCATGACACGCCGCAGAAACGTCGCGTCGTCGCACAATTCAGAGGGCGTGATGCGTAGCTGTTGCCACTTCTCCCATACGAGCGAATCGATCGGGTTGGTTGTTCCGAACCACTCGGGACGCTCTGGGACGACCGCCCCGGACTGCGGAATCACAACGCGGCTGACATCCACGAATCCCATGTAGCCAATCGTGATCGCGGCTTCGCCGGCAACCTTGCCAGTTTCGATAAGACCGTGCTCGTCGCAATCCGCGATGACAGCCTCGTTCGTAGCGTACGCCGCGGCTCGAGTCACATCGCGAGTTTGGCCGTCACTGTAGCTTGCAACAACGCGAAGTTGCTGACCGGATCGCGGAGACATGACTCGTAACTGTGGCTGTACGGCAATGCTCGTCACTTTGGGAACTTCACCGATTCCCCACGGCGTGCCTTGCCGAAGCCACTCGCGGAGCAATTCCGCATCCTGCGATTCCGCCATCATTCTCTGCCCACCGCCATGGGCAGAGAGGCCAACAGCCTTCTTATAAACCTGACTGCGTTCGACGGCACCTGGGAAGATTCTCCGACCGCGCCCTTCTTTCACCAATGCGTCGTAGTCCGCCCGCGGGTCAAATCCGAAAACACTGAGTTTGAAACCGTTCTGACCAGATTGCTTTCCATGACATCCACCACTGTTACATCCGAGCTTCGACAGCAGCGGCAAGACGTCGGCTTCAAAATGAATTGGTGGATATGTGTTGAAGTTCGCAACCGACAGCGGGAGTGTTGCTTCCATGCGACCCGCCGTGACGATTATCTCGGTTGAGCCTTCGTGCAAGCCGCGCAGCAGAGCTGTCTCGACGTTCGCAACGGATGGATCGGCCAGGGTGATTAATGCCGTATGCGTGAGATCAACCGGCGTCTCGTCAGCCAGAAAGCCGGTCACAATAAGTTGTTGTTGCCGATCCCTACCAGTGAGTCGCACTGCTGACGGCTCAATGGAGATGCGGTATACATCATCCGGATTCTGAGCTGCTGCATATTCACCAAAGCATGATATCGCACAGAGTAAAACGACGAGGTCCTTCAGCTGTGATGGGACGCTGAAAATGCGCATAAGTGAGATTGCAATCGGCAGGATAGGAATCAGGCGGTCGTCTGGATTGAACCCCTCACTATTCTAGCGTCTCCCTAGTACTCATTACAATTCGCATCGTTGCAACAGATCCATCCCCTTCGCCCAGCCGCTGGTTAGATGTGTTAGTCCATCGGGCTCTCGTCGTTCTGAAAGCGGAGTACCGCCAGCGTGTTCGGTTTCAACGCATACGCCATTCTGCCAGAGTTCTCCACACGTTCGACCTTCGGCCCGGCCAGCGTCACAGCGTCAGGCTGCTCGATCGTGTTTTCCGTGAGGTAACTGTCGGCTCGCGCTTCATGGACTTCTACCGCCGTCTTGAGTCGCCAGTCTTGGACGTTGATCCGGACTGTGACTGGTTGGCGCGCGTCCTTGTTCAGCAAGGCGAGATAGAGTTGGTAGCCGTTCCTTGAATTTCGAGGCGACAGAGAAGCGCAATGGGATACACGCGAGAACGTGTAATCTGGATCGAAATACAAACCGGTCTTCGGAGCTTCGATCGTGTTGTCGCCCTGCAGCTGACTCTCGACCAAAAACTCTCCGCGTTGTTCGCTGAGGAGCTTGAACACCCAGTAGATGGGCATCCGGTAGCCGTACCCTTCGTCGGTGCTCTTCCCTTTGTAGGCGAGTCCTTGTTCGCGAGTTTTCTGTACGGAAAACATCGCCTGGGCGTCGTTCGAGAAACTGTGCCAGAACGCCGCGTGGATGTTCTCGGAGGGAACGCTCTTCTCCATCATGTAAATGAGATGGTCCGCCATGAAGACACCCGACGACATGGTCCGCATAAGAGATCCGCGAAAGCTGTTTTCATGTTGCCGGAAAATCCCGCCCGTCCAGTCACCGGACCATTCGCCGACGATCAATTTGGGAGGCGGTTGTTGTTTGCACTTCTCTCGGATCAGTTTGTTTATCACCTGGTGACACTCGCGGAACTTTGTGCCCCAGCAATACAGGTGCTTCCACTCATCGTCGGTGTCGAGAAAGTCGTATTCTCCGTTCCAACCGTTGGCCGCATAAAAGTGCCAGTCGAAGTAGTCGACTTCTACATTCAGGTGCTCCAGGAACGCGACGGAAAATTCATGACTGGTCGTGAAATTGATGTCCGGCGCACCGGGTTTCAGCTTCTCCTCGGAGCGAGGACGTTGAATATTGATGAACGGTACGACTACCTTTGCACCCGGTGACATCTTGCGGATCGCCGGAACCAACCGGTCCAGGGCGCTCGCGTATTCCTTCGCGCCGGCAGCGTTCTCTTGGAACCCTTGCGGAAAGCTGTGGATAACGTTGCCGAGCTGCCAGTACGTGATCTTGTACGGTTTAGCGCGGCCGTTGGCCTTGCGCTTCGCCGCCCAGTTGACGTCGTCGTTGTCGACATCTCCATCTCCGACGAGATATTCGATGTAGCCCTGAACAGACTCCTGCGTCTCGCCGACGAAGTTGATCTGCATCAACGGTTCGATTTCAAAACGCTCACAGAGTTGGAGAAATGTATCGAGGTCATAGACTTCGGTAGGCTTGCGATCCGGGTTCTTGCCGATGTGATCTTGCCAGTAAAAGTTGGCCCAGGATCCGCGGTGATCGTTGCGATTGAAGACGAATCCGCCCGGATACCGCGCGATCCGCAATCCGGAGTCCGCGATGTCCTTAAGAACCTTCTCCGGATACCGAGGAGCGCGCAGCGGATTGGTCTTGTGGTCGATCCCGGCGCCGAAAATGTACGGACTGATCCGGCCTTTCTGCTGACGCGGTTTGACGTGCAACTCGACGAACAATTCCTCTGCGCGTGTCCGTGCGGTGGGTATCAATCCCTGAACGTCGAACAACAATGCAACGAGCAGCACGGCGGCGACCCGCCCACCATTCCATGACACGTTGCTACTCCTTTGGATCGAAAACGTTGCGCAGATCGGAGTCAAACGCCGCGTCGCGGATTGTCCTGTCGGCGTTGACCTGCTTCGTGTTAGGCCGCCACTCGATCAGTCCAACGTCACGCGGCGCCTGTGGACTGTCCTGGCCAGCCTTGATTCGGTAACCCGTTCCGAAAGCTGTCAGGATCGCGCCGCCGGGCAGCAGCGTGGACGACGTTGCCTGGCTGCTGGGCCACCAGTATGTTTTGCCCTTTCGTTTACCGGACCACACATGCAGAAGATAGCGGTGATCCAGATCCCAAGTTTGGCCATGATCCTGACTGACCACCGCCTCGATGCCAAATTGTGGGAAGCCGTTCGGGCCGTCGACATATCCCAGTCGCACGACGTAAGTCATAACGATGTCCTGATTGGGCATTAGGACGAAGGACGGGTGATGGCGACCGTAGTCATACAGCTTCCTGACCGCTGACCAGTTGCGTCCATCGTCGGTCGAGATGGAGATACCGAGGCCTTCGAGATGATCGATCGTCTCGCTCTGCAGCCGCACGGGGATGACGGTTCGACAGGCCGCAACAAGATTCCCGTTTGCCGCGCGCAGCAACGCCACCTCATTCGATCCATTCCATGGAGCAATCCTGGCGGTCGGACTCCAAGTGGCACCGCCATTGGTACTCGATCGAAGAAAGGCCTGCGAATCTTTATGTCCACTCTGCCGGTAGCCTGTTTCGATCAGCCGTACGAGTTCGCCGGTCTTCGCATCTCGTTCGACCAGTGGTGGATCCCAGACGGCCCACGGCTTTCCGTCAGGAGTCGGTGCGATCGTCACGGGTTCGCCCCAAGTTTGGCCATGGTCCATGCTGAACCAGCGTGAGGGTTTTCCGGCCCCCACGCTGCCTGACTCATAGAAGACTAACTTCCCCTTGCCGAGATAAGCCAGACTCGTTCCCAGACCAATTGATGCCTTGCCATCGTCGCCGACACGCGCGGGACGAGGATCCGTCCACGTCGCTCCGCGGTCGTCGCTGGTCAGCACGAAGGCGCGATGCGGATAGTCACAGCCAACCAACATCAGCAACCGGTCCTTGTCCCGCATGTTGACGATGTAAGGAACCGCGACCACTCGGTTCCAACTCTCCGTGACGATCTGCATTCGTGCGCGCAGCAGGAATCGCTCGGACACGCCGTTGAGATGGCGGACTTCGTGCGATCGCCATTGCGCCATTCCTACCGACGGAGTTGATGCCACGCTCAGAATGACCACCCAAGCCAAGTCTCTCAAATTCTTCATACGGTCCCTCATTCCTGTAAGTCCACAGCATGCACCAACGGGTCTGATCTTGTCTACCATTGGACCTGTCCCGCGTTGTCTGCACCACTACTTGGGAAGTTCCAGCGACCAGACTTCGCTGCTCAGGGGCCGGGCGTGACCACCGGCGATCCAGATCTTGTCCTGGAAGACGAAAGCCGAGTGTTCGTGGCGTGCCTTCCAGATCACGTCAGACTTCAGCTCCTTCCAAGTCTTGCCGTCTTGGGAATACCAAACGTCACCCCAATTCGTCGACGGGTCGTTCGACCAACCGCCGAGGACCCACATGCGATCTCGATAGACAACCGACGAGAACCACAATCGCGGATGCCAGGGCGCGGCATCGGTTTCTTGTTGCCAATGCACACCGTCTTCGGAACTCCACACGTCGTTTACAGCGTGATACTTTGGCACGTAGTTGCCGCCGCCGAAGACGTAGATCTTGTCGTTCAGCACTGCCGCTTGATGATAAGCTCGCGGTGACCAGCCTGCGTTAGCCGTAGCCTGTTTCCACTCTTTGCCATCGGTCGAACACCAGACATCGTTCTTCAAACTCGTCTCGTCACCGAAATAGTAGTTCTCCGTTCCGCCGAGCAGCCACATCTTGCCTTTAAACACGACAGTCGCGGCAGCGATCCGCGGCGTCCAGCCAGCTGCGGCCGTTGCTTGATCCCATTGTTCGCCATCGGTGGACCACCACACCTCGTTGCTGGCCGAATGACCTTCCAGTCGACCGTTGTACCAACCGCCCATGAACCACATCTTGTCGTCGAAAACAATGGACATCGACAGGTCGCTGTGCTTCCATGGCGCGGCCTCTCGCACAAGCTTCCACATCTTCCCATCCGCTGAACTCCATACATCGCGAGGCGGAGCTGCGTACGAACTGAGCCATCCACCGAAAATCCACAAATTGTTTTTGTAAACAACTTCGCCTTGCGAATCGCGTGGCTGCCATCCGGCGTGATCCGTCACTTTAACCCAGTTGGAAACCTCCTCGGCATGCAGTGGGCTGGTCGTGATGGCGAACGAAGCAAGGGCCAGGATCAATCGTCTCATTCTTTCGTCTCCGGTTTGTTCTTCGACGCATGCGAAGTTTGCGGATGCCTTTCAAGTGACCACCGACCCGCGCACCATATCCTTTAGCCAAACAACGGCATGACAGGACGTCCTTGCACGATGTAGTGCGGTCGCCCCGAATAGTCGATCACCTTGGTATTGCGATCGTAGCCGAGTGCGTGATAGATCGTCGCAACGAAGTCGCTGACATGGACGGGATTATCTTTCGGAACTGCACCGTTTTTGTCGCTGCTGCCGTACACTTGACCACCACGGATTCCGCCGCCGGCAAACAGTGTGCTGTAAACAGACCCCCAGTGATCACGTCCTCCATTCGGATTGATCGAGGGCGTGCGACCAAATTCGCCGGTACACACGACCAATGTCTCGTCCAATAATCCACGTTCCATCAGATCTTCCAACAACGCGGATATTCCCTGGTCCATCGGTGGGAGATTCTTCTTCATGGTCGGGAAATTGTCCGCGTGCGTGTCGAAGTGAGGGAATTCTTTCGTGATGGGCCAAGCCACAGTGACCAGACGAACCCCTGCCTCGACCAATCGCCGAGCGACGAGGCAACTGCGACCGAAGTGATGGTCACCAAAGCGATCGCGTGTCGTCTGTGCCTCGTCGTCGATGCAAAACGCTTGCCACTTCGGCGAGGAACGCAAGACGCCCATCGCTTCTTGCCGCGCCAACTTCAATCGAAGTTCGGCTGGCATCGCGCTGGAAAACACATTCCGGTCCAACGACCGCAATAGGTCCACGCGTCGCTCGAAACGGGGACCTATGTTTTCGGCACCCGGCACAAAATCAGGAGGCAAGGTGCCAGGTTGGCCACCTTTGTAATCCATGATCAAAGGGTCGTACCGCGGCCCCAAGAATCCCGCATGCTGACCGGCCCATTCCTGGCCAGGCCCATCTTGAGTAATCCACATCGGCAGTTGCACGGCCGTCGGCAACTCGCCGCGACCGCCTTCGTGCTGTTGCAGCACGCCACCAATCGATGGCGAATCGCGCCGACTGAGCAACGGCTGGCCGTTGCGAGGCGCGTGTTTCCATCCGGTGAGATTGTAATGCACTCCGGTCGCATGAAACGTCCCGTCATGATGTACAGAACGAATCAACGAATAGTGTTTTGCCAAGTTGGCTAGACGAGGCAAATGCTCACAGATTTGCAGACCGGGAACCGTCGTCGATATCGGCGAGAATTCACCGCGCACGCCGACATCTGCTTCCGGTTTCATATCAAACGTCTCATGCTGCGGCGGACCGCCGATCATGTAGAGCATGATGCACGACTTGGCTGTCGGAGCGCCGGAACCGGCAGCGCGCGCCGTCTGCGAACGCGTGAGTTGTGGCAAACTGAGGCCGAATGCAGAGACGCCGCCAGCCTGCAGGAATGCACGGCGTGAGAAATGCAGGGCTTGTTCGAACTTGCTCGATGTCACGTGGTACGGTACTCACGACTTCGGGCGGCTTGCGGGAGTTGAGACGCTTGAAATCCTACCCCAGTTGAAGCGTCAACGCGAACCGAATCCGTGACGGAAGCGATAAGCCCTATCTGGCGGTGAACATATCGCCGTCACCACGGGAGAGCTGTTCCGCCCGACAGTTTCAGTAACGCGCAGAAACTTCGCGGCCTACCCGGTTCCAGCTGGATTGAAGTAATTCGGCTCGCAACCTTCTTTCCATTTGATGTTGCAACCGACGCTAGGCGTTTGGTCTTCAGGCACGGCCTCGCCCGTCAAGACCGTATCGATAGCTCGACGGAGGTCTTCACCAGTGACGGGAATTTCGTTGCCGGGACGACTTGCGTCGAGTTGGCCGCGATAAACGAGTTTCTGCTCGCCATCAAACAGGAAGAAGTCGGGGGTGCATGCGGCTTTGTAGGCCTTGGCGACTTCTTGCGTCTCGTCGTACAGATACGCGAATGAATAGCCTTGAAGCTCGGCTTCATGAATCATTTGTTCAGGCGAGTCGGCTGGATGACCGCTTACGTCATTCGAACTGATTCCCACAACGGCGACGCCTCGCGATTGGTACTCGTGTCCAAGCCGAGCCAATTCCGACGCGATGTGTTTGACGAAGGGACAGTGGTTACACATGAACATCACAAGCAATGCTGGAGCACTTTCAAGGTCCGACAACGAGACAGTTTGACCGTCGACATTGATCAAAGAGAATTCGGGGGCCTTCGTACCAAGTGGTAACATCGTACTCGCTGTTTTGACCATGATCGGATCTCCGTTACTTTGACAGCCGTAATCTTGAGGCGAGTTTAGCGCATGCACGGGGGATCGTCTAGCGACTTGGCTTGAACAACCTATTTGCGTTCGCCGTTGTTAGCTCTGCAAACGATTCGAGCGAAGTTCCGCGTGCTTCGGCAAGGCAGGTGGCCGTGTGAACGACCAAGGCTGGCTCGTTGGGGCGTTGACCTCTCTTGGGGTGCGGCGAGAGATAGGGTGCGTCGGTCTCAAGCAGAATGCGATCGTCCGGAATTGTTGCTGCGATTTCACGCAGTTCGTCTGACTTTTTGTATGTCACCATCCCAGCGAAGCTGACGTACAGACCGAGCTCGATGCATGCGGCGGCACCAGCGGCGGAACCTGTGTAAGAATGCATCACGCCTTGTAACGCACCGCGCAACCGCGCCTCGCGCAGCATGCGCAGGATGTCCTCTTCGCAATCGCGCAGATGAACGATGAAGGGCAGGTCTCGCCTTTGGGAGAGCTGAATGTGGCGATCGAAGTAATCCTCTTGAACATCGAACGGCGTGTGATCCCAATACCGATCAAGGCCCGTCTCGCCTAGCGCGACAACCCTGGGCGAGTTCGCTAATTCGACGACCTTGTCCCAATCGCCAGCGGCGGCTTCCGCACAATAGTTCGGTTGGACCCCGACCGCGGCCAATACAGTTTCGTACTGCTGGGCTAATCCAACGGAAGCAAGACTTGAGTCAGCGGTCGTGCCAACGGCGAGAATCGTGCCGACGCCTGCTTGCACCGCGCGCTGGACGATATCGTCACGATTGGAATCAAACTGCTCGTCGTCCAGATGGCAATGCGTGTCAAAGAGCCGCATGTTCAAACTCGGGACGCGGTCCGGCGATCAAGTTAGGAAGTCGCTGATGCTTGCTGTAGCTCTTCGAGCGACTCGAGATGCCCCTTCGCCGCACCAAGCGTTTCCTCGGCCAAGGCCTTGGCCATCGGCACCAAACTCAGTTGCTCGACGACTTGCCCGATTTCGGCGATATCCAGCTTCTGCTCTTTAATGATTTCATTCAACAGAAAGTCAAAGGACAGGTCGTGGTATCCGGTGTAGTAGATCGGAAACTCTCCGTTGTCGACCACACCTCCGCCCTCGGTGACCATCTCCGCAAGTCGATCGGATGTATCACGTTGATCGGCTGCCATCAAGCGGAGTGTTTCTTTGGCAGTCTCCTCACCACGATGCCAAGCCGGGGCGGCATAAGTCAGATAAGCGGGTAACGAGCAATTGTGCATCGCAACCAGTCGATTGAGCAGGCGGTTCGTTGTTGCTTCACTCATAGATCAACGCCCTTAAGCGGCAGCCAATAGATACTCGGTTGCCACGCGCGCCCATTCGCTCAACGCGTTCCAATTCAACATCAGCAAAACTGTCGGAGCGGTGACCAGCCAAACGAATGCTCCTTGGAGCGAAACTTCTGGATAGACGAACGGTCGTCGATCTGCTGGTTCCTCTTCCATCGTCATGACTTTCACAACGCGCAAGTAGTAGAACAAACTGATCGCTGTATTCATGCCGCCAATCACCAAGAGAACCATCAAGAATCCAGCAGGATGACCGGCACCGAGGCTAACTTGGTAACCTTCGACCAGCGAGGCGAAGATCGCAAACTTGCCGATAAAGCCGGCGAGCGGAGGTAGTCCGACAAGACTGAACATAATCAACGAAAAGCAGATCACGGTTACGGGACAGCGCCGCAGTAGGCCCGCATAGTCGGCGATCTCTTCACTGTGCAAGGCGTTGCGAAGGAACGCGATAATGGCAAACGCACCCAGATTCATGAACACGTAGGTCACGATGTAAATCGCTAGAGCAGCAATCGCGTTCTGCGCTTGCAGCGGAGCGTCGCCTGCCATAACCAAGAATGCCGCCACGCTCATCATCATGTACCCAGCATGAGCAATCGTCGAGTATGCCAGAAGGCGTTTTATATTCGTTTGCCCGTAAGCGGCGAGATTGCCAAACGTGCATGTGATCGCGGCCAGTAAAGCGATTAACTTGGCCATGAACATCCGCGACGCTGCCAATCCGTCAACCGTCCCCACGGCCGCATGATGATTGCCGGCGTGAGCCTCATCAGCGTCGCCGTCATTAGCAGGCGTTGGCTCGTCGGCCGCTTCGTCTGCGAGCGCGTATAGACCGCCCTCCGAATTATCTAACGACGCTGTTTGCGTCGCGGGAGGTTGCGAGAAATGCCCGGGTTGGACGCCGGTTGGCGGAATCGCTCCGAATCCGATGGCGACTCTAACCAGCAATGCCAAGGCCGCGGCTTTGGAGGCAATACTCAAAAACGCGTTAACTTCCGCACACGCACCTTCAAATACATCCGGTGCCCAGAAGTGGAACGGAACCGCGGACAGCTTGAACGCAAGTCCGACCATGATCATCATGCCGCCGAGGGCAAGGACCATGACTTCTTCACCCGGCATCCCGGGCAATTTCTCTGCAAGTTGAACCGCCATCGTGGGCAAATGAGCCGTGTTCATCAGGCCCGCAACGAGGCTGATTCCATACAACATGACTCCAGCCGCACCAGCACCGTAAACGGAGTACTTCAGCGCTGCTTCACTAGCAGTACGGCGACCTTTCAACATTCCTGCCAACGCATACGACGGAACGCTGGCCATTTCGACAGCCATGAAGACCATCAGCAAATGGTTCGCGGAAGCCATCAAGCACATCCCTAACGTCGAGCCAAGCACGAGTGTGTAGATGTCTGCTCCGTCTTCTCGATCCGGAATGCCGGAGAGCTTCGTAAAAATCGCGAACAGGAACGCGAAGCCGATCAAAACACTCCGCATGTATACCGTAAAGCCGTCGTAGACGAGCATTCCGGTGAAGATCTCCATCCGGCTCACACCGTCGATGACACTGAGGCTGGGCGCGTTGCTACCGAGATATGTCCACGGAGACGAGAAGACCAACGCTGCGCCAGTTCCCGCCAGCATTACCCAAAAGAGATCGACCTTGCGACCGCCATTGAACAACCGAATGAACAGCAGCAAAACGATCGTCGCGCACAAGCACAGCTCCGGCTTGAACACGCCGAGACTCGAATCCGCGCTCGGAAGGGAGAATAACCCTTCGGACACAGAGCCCTTGGTATCGATGATCAGTTCGCTAACGAGTTCGTGCAGATTCACGGCTATTGTCGATCAATGACGGTAGGTGATGCTTGGACAGTGACGGCGGTTAACTCTGTGGCTTCTGCTCCGTTGTCAGCGGCTTGCGGTGCGACAACTGGAAACTGTTCGTTCGTATCTTGCACTTCCTGACGAGCAACACCTGATTCATCCTTTGGTGGATGTGCCACATCGTAGCGTTTGCTCCATTCGGTCAAACTGGCCGCTTGCGCATCGACTGTTTTGTCCATGTGGATAAGAATCGTTTGATACGGAAAGACCCCGAAGACTACTGCAAGTACACATAGAACAATGGCGATCGCGTTCTCACGTAACGTGGCGGGCACAAGTGCTTCTGGGTGGGGTCCCTTGTACTCGGCGCCGAGAAAGACGCGTTGCACGGCCCACAGAATATAGCCCGCGGTCAATACAACAACGGTTGCAGAAATGATCGCCAACAAGGGGCTGAACGCGAACGACGACAAGACCACAAACACTTCGCCGGGGAAGCCACACAAACCGGGCAAACCGAGCCCCGCGAAGAAGATGATGATGGCCAAGGAAGTGTAGACGGGCATCTTGGAAAACAGTCCGCCGAACTTATTGAGATCGCGATGATGCACGCGGTCGTAGATCACTCCGACCATAAAGAACATGCCCGTCGAGCTGATTCCGTGAGCGATCATCTGGAACATGGCACCTTGCATACCCATGTTCCAGTAGTCGGAGTTGTAAAGGTTGCCGCTGCGAGCCGACCAAACGCCGAGTCCCAAGACAACGTAACCCATGTGGCTGACCGAGCTGTACGCGACCAATCGCTTGAAATCCGTCTGAGCCATCGCAGCGAAGGCACCATAAACCATGCTGACGACACCAAGCGCACAGACGAGATAAGCCAGTTCGTATCCACCTGCCGGACAGATCGGGTAGCAGATGCGAATGATTCCGTAGCCGCCCATCTTCAGCAAAACGCCGGCCAGAATCATCGAGATTGGCGTCGGCGCTTGGACGTGTGCATCGGGCAACCATGTGTGTACCGGCACGCAAGGAACTTTGATCGCGAAGCCGATGAACAGCAGAATAAAACACCACCGCTGGATCGTCCATCCAAATAGCAAGGCGTCGTCGAAGCAATCTGTGTGCTGGCCGATCGCAGCGAGCGCGAGCAAGTTAAACGTGTGAACGGGTTTGCCACCGGCGGGCAGCGTGCTGCCGGTTAAGGTAAAGCTTCCGTTCCCTTGGTCTCCAGACAGACTGGCGGTAACTAGAGCTGACGCCGCTTCGCTTGCATTAATCGCCCGCGTGGCGTCCGCGGCAGTTTTGTGACCGTCGGCTAAGTTAACATTGATCGTGCAACCGTTGACGACTACGTTCGACTGATCATCCGGCGAACTTCCAAAAATGATTTCCAGTTCTTCCTCGCTGTGTTCGTCAGTTCGCATCAACGAGAGGTCACCGTTGGTCGTACGTCCAAGAAGTCGCTCAACTTCAGGCGAGATATGCAGACTGTCCCAGTCGACAGCTGCAACCTCACGGTCTTGTGTCAGCGTTGAGACTTCGGCGATTTTGTTTAAATCGCTGTTGAAGTACAACATCAGAATCGCAATCAACATCAACACACTGCCAACCAGCGTGTAGAGGAAGAACTTGATCGCGGCATACTCACGCCGTTCACCGCCCCAGATTCCGATCAGGAAGTACATCGGCAGGAGCATGACTTCCCAGAACACGTAGAACAGGAAGAAGTCGAGCGACATAAAGACACCCAGCATTCCCGTTTCAAGCAACAGGAACAGGATGCAGTAGCCTTTGACATGCTTCTTAATCGACCAACTGGCACCCATCGCCAATACACTTACGAGGGCGGTCAGCATGACTAGCGGAAAGCTGATTCCATCCAGGCCCATGTAGTATTCGATGTCGAACGAATCGATCCACGGCAGATTGAAGACGCTCTGCATCGATGCCACATCGTCCTCGAAATGCGTTGCTCCATCACCGAAGAAACCAACTACGCTTACAACGAGGACCGCGATGGTGAATCCCAGAGTGATGTAGCGAGCTACATCGTCCTTACCGCTCGGCACGAATGCCAAGACCAGGGCGCCGAGGACCGGCAGAAACACAATTAGACTTAGTAGTAGCAGCGGATCAAACATCGATCATCCAGCCAGCGTGGGATTCCAAAAGAAACTGATCAAGATGAATATCGCCACCGCTCCGATGACGATAAACATCACGTATTGTCGAATGCGGCCCGTTTGCACGGCACGCAATGAGAGTCCGAGTGAGTGAGTCCTGGCAGCGAGCCAATCGATGAAGCCATCGACGATCGTTTGATCGGCCAGCCACGCCCAAAACGTCGAGAACCAGCGCGTGATCGACGCCAATCCATCGATCAATCGATCGATACAGTTTCGGTCGATCCCTGAAATCCATCCAGACACGAGGTGCGTCGGTCGAATAAAGATCCGGTCGTAGAGTTCGTCGAACCACCACTTGTTGAGCAAAAAGCGGTAGATCGCTTGAAATTGGGAACGCACTTCAGCCGGGTCGAGATAGCCCAGACCATACATCATCGTTGCGAGCAAAAAACCGGTGAATGCTGTTCCAATTGCAATCAGCGATACCGGAACGACCACACTTGCCTCGTGAGCAGCATGTACCGCGGGCCATGTCCAGCCGTCCAGCCAAACACCAACCACACCGACGTGATCATCGACCGGATTGGCCTGACCTAATAGTCCGGCGAGCGTAACTTCGCCAAGTCCGCCAGCAGTCCAAATCACGGCGACCGCAAGTGCCAGGAAGCTCAGCGCCCAGGGCAGTTCGCCAAGCCAAGTGGGAAGCGAATCATGGTGATGGTGTTCGTCTTCGTGGTGCTCTTCTCCTGCATGGCCATGGTTGGCGGCATGCGAAGATTCGTCTTGCTTCTTATTACTTCGAATAATTCGCCGGACAAAAAACACAAGCGTTGCGATTGTGCCAGCGATAACTCCTTGCAACGGCGACCATGCAACACCAATTGCCATCACCGCCAAAATGATCAGCGGAGCGTACATGGTTGGAGGTGATTCGTGAGCGTGATCGTAACGTTCTTGATTTCGCGGTTCGCCAGCAAACGTCAAGTACCACATGCGGAACATGTAGAACGCCGTGATCGCTGCACCACCAGCTGCGGCTAGGAAGAAGACCCCAGCAAATGCCGAGTCATTCGATTGCATAAACGAATAGGCTTGCTCGAGGATCGCATCCTTCGAGTAGAAGCCGCTGAAGCCAACGCCTTTGAGAAATTCATGATTCTCAGCTGTCGCAAGCAGCGACATGATGAACGGCACACCAGCACCCGCGATCGCCAAACAACCGACCAGCATCGTGTAGGCCGTGACCGGCATTTTCTTCCGCAAGCCGCCCATCTCCGACATCTCGTTCGTATGGACCGCGTGGATCACCGATCCAGATCCCATAAACAGCAGGCTCTTAAAGAACGCGTGGGTGATAAGGTGCATCATGCCAGCCAACCAGCCACCAACACCGAGTGCCATCATCATGTAGCCTAGCTGGCTGACCGTGGAGTAAGCCAGAACTCGCTTGATGTCGGTTGCGGTGATCGCGATCGTGGCGGCCATGAAGAGCGTGATCACACCAGCAACTGCGATGATGAGCAACACCTCTGGAGTGAAGGCCGGATAGAAACGACCTACCAAATAAACGCCAGCCGCGACCATCGTTGCTGAGTGAACGAGCGCGGAAACCGGAGTTGGGCCTTCCATCGCATCAGGCAACCAAACGTGAAGCGGAAACTGAGCACTCTTGCCGACACATCCACAGAAGATGCCAACTCCGGCAAGTACCAACAAGCCGTAGCCGTAATCCTTCTTTCGCCAATCCGCCGTGCGAAAGCTTGCTTCCGCGTCCGTTGCACCGATAGCCTCATCGCCGCTATCGAATAAGCCCTGGTGATCGCGAACCAGCGAACCGATCTCATCCTGCGCGGTCCAACGAACCATTCCATCCGGCGCAGCCATCCGGCGGTTCTCGCCATGACCATCGCCATGCACGAGCGTTTGGGCTTCGCGAACTTGCGTGAAGATTCCAACTTCAGCATGTGTTTCGCCATCGGTGTCAACGTACTCGTAATCCCCAAACGAAAACGTTCCGAGACCTGTCCACAGGGCAAGCAGGCCGAGGATCATACCGAAGTCACCGACGCGATTGACGATGAAGGCTTTGTTGGCCGCGTTCGAAGCGCTCTTGCGCTCGACATAAAATCCGATCAGGAAGTAGGAACAAACGCCTACCAACTCCCAGAAGACAAACACCATCGCGATATTACCCGCGATGACGAGACCTAACATGCTGAAACAGAATAGCGATAGATACTGAAAGAAGCGGTGATATCGACCTGGACGATGCAGATGCTCGCCGTCGCTCGTTGTGACTTCATGATCGGTAACGTCATCCAACTCTTCCTGCATATATCCCATCGCGTAGATATGGATCAACGTCGCAATGAACGTGACCATACAGAACATGCAGACCGTCAGCGAATCGATGTAGTAGCTGACGCTCAGCCGCAATTTTCCAAATTCACCTAAAACCCATGGACCACCGATGCCGGGAGCATTGAAGTCACCCGTGTAGTGAATCGGTACTCCGGCGTGATCGTTGGCATCGCCATGGCCGTTCGACTCGTGATCGCTCGAGGCCTCGACATGAGCATGCTCCTCGGCTTCGTGATCACCAGCGTCTGGCTCCTGTCCGCGAACAACGATGTTCGTGCGGGGTAGCGCGAGCGAAGCGTGATCCTCGCCGTGCGATTCGGCACCAGGACGATGACTTGAAAGCCAAATCGCCAACGATGCAAACGAAAGGATCGCTGCCGATCCAATCGCAGCTGTTGCTAAGCTCGCCGCATGCTCACCCGCTTTGCCCATTCGTGGTCCAAAGACCAGAATGACAAAGAAAGAACCGAGCGGCAAAAAAACCGCGAGGCCCAGAAGCATCGGTAGGTATTGACCTGGATCCATCAGCCTTTGAGTTCACTTGCCTGATCAACGTCGATCGTGGCGTGGTTGTTGTAGAAGTTAAGCGCAATTGCAAGCGCGACAGCTGCCTCAGCAGCGGCCAGCACGATCACGAACAAAGCAATAAGCTGGCCATCGAGACCCAATGACTCGACTCGCAGATACTTACTGCCAAATGCAATGAAATTCAAATTGGCACCATTGATCACTAACTCGACGCCCATCAAAACACCTAAGGCATTTCGCTTGGTCGCCATGCACACAGCGCCCGTGACAAACAGGACGGCACCGACCACGAGATAGTGCGAAACAGATACGGGCGAGATTCCGATCATGCGCCGACTCCTGCGGAAGACGCACGGCGTTTCGTTCGTGCCATGTAAGCCGCTCCAACCAGAACGACTAACAGATGAACCGAAACGATCACGAACGGCAGCAAATAGCCGGACATTCCTGAAACCAACGTCGAGCCTTCAGGTGCGTCAAGCTTGTCGACTCGAACACCCGTGAATCCCATGCCGATTTGTGTCGTTGTCTTCGATTCAGCGAGACCGACATTTGCGGGATTCGGATGACCCGTCCGCCAATCACCGACACGAAACGCAGCCGTCAACAGCAAGAACAATAGCGCTCCGCCGAGCACAAGAGCCATCACCCACTCGCCACTGCTAGTCTTCATCGTTACGAAGCGACTTTGTGCGGTGAGCATCACGCCGAAGATCAACAGCACAAGTGTGCCGCCCACATAAATCATCAACTGCATCGCGCCGACAAACTCAGCGCCTGCCAGAAAGAACAGGCCGGCCGACGCACCGAGCGAAAGGATCAAATAAAACGCCATGCGAACGATATTACTCGTGAACAGGACCGCCAAGGCGAAACCGCAAGTTAACAGTGCGAAGAACATAAAGAAGAAGGCGTGCCAATCGAAATCAAAGGCTGCAAGCAACATCATCTCGCACCACCTTTCATGACAAACGCGCCCTGAGGCACCAATTCCGTGCTGCCCGTCGCCTGATGCGGATCGAAAGGAGGCTGCTGATCATCAGGAGATGACTTCTGATCGCCGGACGTAGTCCGCAACTCCTTTTCCGCTTGATAGACCCAACTCTCTCGAACCTCAAAACGATTTTTACCGATTACCGGCATATCATTGGACGTCGGCAAATCGTTTACCTGCCAAACCAGGGCACCGAGAAATCCGAACGCCGCGATCGGCACGCAGTACTTCAGGCAGGTCGTCATCACTTGATCGATTCGCAAACGGGGCAACGTCCAACGAACCCACATCATCACCGTGACACCGATGGTTCCCTTGACCAGGAAGTTTAGGCAACCCATAAGATTTGCTATTTGGGTCGCAACGACGCCTTCGGTGACTTGCCCTAGGTCGCCAACAACGAAACCAACAACATAACGACCAAAGTTCAAGAGCGGCTCAACGACAAGCGACAAGACGCCGGCGATTGGTTCCGCGATCGGGATCGGACCGTGCCAACCGCCGAAGAACAGGATCGCAGCCAAGCCACTCACGAGGAACATCGATCCATACTCGGCCATAAAGAAAAAGCTCCAGCGAAGGCCGGAGTACTCTGTATGAAAACCGGCGACCAATTCACTCTCTGCCTCGGCCAAGTCAAATGGCGCGCGATTCACGCTGGCCGTCGCACATGTGAAATAAACGCACGCGACGATAAAGGTGAATGGATCGTTAAAGGCTAACCAATTCGTGAACGAGCCGGCCTGCATATTGCCGATCGTCACCAGGTTTAGCGTTCCGCAAATCATGCATGGCACAACGACGCACATGCCGAGCGGTACTTCGTAGCTCACAACTTGAGCCGCTTCACGCATAGCGCCGAACAATGACCACTTCGATCCCGAGGCGTAGCCAGCGAGAATCGGACTGAACACTTCGATTCCAAGCACCGCCAAGATAAAGAACACTGCGGTGTTCATATGCTGAGCGACCCAACCGTCTGAAAACGGCAAGGCGATGTAAGCACAGTAGCTGGCAGCAAAGCCAACATACGGAGCCGCCTTGAACAGCATGGCATCCGCGTCTTTGGGAGTTATGTCTTCTTTGGCGATCAGCTTGATACCGTCAGCCAGCGTTTGCAGCCAACCGAATGCTCCACCCACGCGAGTTGGGCCTAGCCGATCTTGGATGCGACCCGAGATCTTCCGTTCCATCCAAATGAAGATCAACGCGCCAACGGCCACGACGTGAATTATGAGCACGCAGTGGATGACCGCGGCCACCAAATAGGCGATCGCTCCCGGGGATTCCGAGCTCGTTTGGAAGAATGAGTCCCAGATCTGTTGGAAGAATTCGGCCACTGACTTGAACTGATCCTAATTCCTGCGCCCGGAAGGTAACAACGACCGGGACAGGCTTCTTATGTCTTGCTCCCGCCGACGGCGAAGCCAATCAAACGGGGTAAATTCTTAATACGAAGATCGTGAAATATGGCACAAAGTGCTGGGGATCGACAAGCCCCCGCGAATACAAATTCCACGCGGCGTGTTGCCGAACTCGGCTCTCCGACTTTACTGCTCAAAGGGCTGGGGCAGCCCAGACCGAGCCTCCGGCGAACTATCGGTCAATCTCCCCCATCACAACGTCTAGCGAGCCGACAATCGCCGGCACGTCCGCGATCAAACAACCACGACAAAGATCCGAAGTCACTGAGAGATTACAGAAGCAGCTGCTTCTCGCACGTACTCGCCACGGAATCGCATTACCGTCACTAACCAGATAAAAACCCATTTGACCGCGAGGCGATTCCGTTTCGAGATACACCTCACCCTTGGGCAATTTATGGGCCAGCTTAATCGGCACTCCCCAATCGCCGCTGGCCGTGCTGTAGCGGTCGATCGCTTGCCGGACCAGGTCGATAGCCTGCACCACTTCCAACATGCGGACATAAAATCGATGCCAACAGTCACCCAGAACCGCTTCCGCGGGAACCGCTGGGTAATCGTGGTCCTTTGGGTAATGTCCGTCTTTCTGGGAGATTACCTCAAATGCATAACCGTCGTACATCTCGGTATACCGCTCTTCACCGTCACGTCGAAGGTCGTAATCAACGCCACTGCCGCGTAGCACTGGGCCCGTGCAGCCAAAGTCGACGGCCATCTCGCCCGACATGACACCGATGCCAGCCGTGCGCTTTACAAAAATGGCGTTGGTCGTCAGCAGCGCGTGATACTCGGGAATGATTGGTTCGAACTGATCCAAAAACGCTTCGCACTTCTGCAGCCATCCGTTCGGCAGGTCCGCAGTTGCTCCGCCGGGCGTCAAGTAGCTGTACGTCAGTCGAGCACCGCAGGCCTCTTCGAACAGATCAAGGATCTTCTCTCGCTCACGGAATGCATACAGAAAGGGACTGAACGTTCCAAGGTCGAGCCCGTAAGCTCCCATGCCAACCAAATGGCTGGCGATCCGCCCCATCTCGGCGATGATCACACGAAGATGCTTGGCTTTCTCGGATAGCTGGTGGTCGATCAGCTTCTCGACACAGAGCGACCAACCGAGATTCATATTCATCCCAGCGAGATAGTCCATGCGATCGGTATATGGAATCCACTGACGAGGTGTCAGGTTCTCACCGATCTTCTCGGCACAGCGATGCAGATAACCGAGGTGCGGCTCGACTTCGGAAACGATCTCCCCGTCGGTCCTCAGCACCAAGCGAAGTACGCCATGCGTACTCGGATGTTGCGGTCCCATGTTGACGAGCATCTCGTCGGTACGGACATCGAATTCGATGATCCGTGCGTCATCGACTTGTGTTGCCATGTTTTGGTCCTGTCGTGACTACCTTCCGCGGATACCGTGATATTCAAGCGGCATCTCGTAATCCTTGCGGAGCGGATAACCAACCCAATCTTCGGGACAGAGAATACGGCGAAGATTCGGATGACCCGTGAATCTCACGCCGGACAGATCGAAGACTTCTCGCTCATGCCAATTCGCCGTGCTCCACACGCCTGCGACCGACTGCACCTCGGGCAACTTTCCTTCGACGTCGCCTTTCCAACGCGGAAGGATCACCTTTAGTACAAGCGTATGCTTGTTGAACGTACTCGAAAGATGATACACGACTTCCGTGTGCGGCTCCCAACCAGCCTTGGCAGCCTTCTTGGGATCGGCAATGAAGTAATCAACGCCCGAGATGCAGTTCAGTAGGTTCAACTGCAGATCGGCATCGTCTCGAAGGTACTCACAGACCTCAGCAATTCCAGCGGCCGAAACCTCGATCCAAGGATCGATTGCCTCAAGATTCGAACCGGTGATCTTCTCGCCAAAGCGCTGCGATAGCCGCTCAACTAGATTCTGTCCGCTCATTACAACAAGTCACCCGCGAAGCGACGGCTCCGCAAAAAGAATGCTCTATTATGCCGACAGCGCCGGCTCCTCTGCGTGTTCATCGACAGGCGGGCCGCGTCGTTGCTGGGATCGCTCCTCGCTGACCGCTCGCACCCAATCAAGATCACCACGCTTCCAGACGTAGGCAAAGCCAACCAACAAGATGGCAAAGAAGACCACGATGTCGACGATCGTGACAAAGGCAAGTTGACGAGCGCCCTCGTGCGCGACGGATTCGGCGATCGCGACCTTGTCAGTTATCGATCCAAGCGTTGGTGCAAGACTCGCTGGAATAGTGTCCGCAGCAATCGGGTTGCGAACACCCATCTCCTGATACAGGAGTCTCGCTGTCTCATCTAACTCAACGCCGCGTTCTGTCGCGATGGCGACAGGAAAGTCTTTCTCCATCATGTGCGTCGACTTACCGAAAACCGTAGCCCAAGGAAAGAAGAACGCTACCTCAACATCAAAGATGATGAACAGCAAAGCGACGACGTAAAACCGCAAGTCAAACTGAACGAAGCTTGACCCGATCGTCGGTTCACCACATTCGTAAATCTCTAGCTTTTCTTCGTGTGGATCATTCGGACGCAGAAATCGCCCCACAAGCAGATTAACAAACAAGAAAATAAGCCCAACGCTGGCGAATAAAGCCAGGTAGGCAACAATTCCTATCGAAGAGGCGAAAGCAGACATCGACCGCCCAACAATTTACGTCGAGGAGGAAGCTAAGAGTCAAGTCTCGAATTGTAGGCGCGGACCGCGATCTTGCAAGCCACCACGTAAAAACCAGTAGAAGTGACGCATCACCTACGCGTCGAACAGGCCATCGGAATGATCCGGACTTGCGACCGAATCGGCAGTCAGCGATTGACGACCGGCAAAGCCAGCCTCGAGATCGTGCCAGTAGAGTACTTCCGGCTCGTCGTATTTCCAGCACAGATACGCCAACTTGCCATCAATCATCGCCGGGAAATCGACCAAGCCTGCCATCGCACTCTTCGGTTCGACGCCCAGTTCGAGCAGTTCTCGCAAATACTCACTAAGACGCTCGCTGTCTTTTTCCAACTCCAACTCGACCTGCTCGACTTCGGCCTGATAGACTTCGGACGATTCGCCCGTACGACTGCGAGAAAGTTGATCAAGCCGCTCGCGACGATCTGACAATTCCGTGGCAAGTTTGATCAGGTCACCTACAATCGCGCGCACTAGAGGCAAGCGAGCGTTCGCCTCTTCGACCGTAAAGATCTTTGCTGGAGTGTATTCTTCAGGCGACATTATGAAACTCACACGCGAGAAGTGGGCCCATCTAACTACAATACTACCTTAAAACTACTGATTCGGCCCGCCATGAACGGGTTCGACAAGCACTTTTGATTCAGCGACGGCCGTTGGATTCAAAGTTGATCGACCCCAAGCAACGTCGGTCGGAAGACGCGAGAAGTCCACGATGCAACCATCGCGACTGTAGCAACTTAAGTCGTGGGTCGCTCCCATGAAGATACAATCCACGGGACAAGGCTCAACGCAGAGGGCACAAAACATACACTTCGAGTAATCGATCGCAAATCCCGTAACCTTAAAGCCCTTCGCTCCTTCGACGCGTTCCTTACCGATATAGATACAGTCCACCGGGCATGCTTTGGCGCACTGGTCACAAGCGATACAAGTCGTCAAATCATACCGATGAAAACCCCGGTACCGTGCCGCAACTGGGACCGGCTTCTCGGGATACTCGAAAAGGTCAGTGAATGTACCGCGATCTGCTTTGTAAGTGATCAGCCAATATCGCAGCGTCACAAACATTCCATTGCCGACCGTATAGATCGCAACACCGACATTTCTAAACCATTCCAGCATCGAACGTGTCCAAGGAAGATAAGCAACTTGCAGGTCAGCGATGAATTATAGGGAGCACACACAACTCCGCAAGCGTCGATCTAACTCCAAGCAAATGCCTCACCAGAGATAACATTTGAGGCCGAATCTTTGAAGTCAAGTCTTGGAGCCCCTAAAGTTTAGACAGTCCAGAGCGATCGAAGCCTCAGCCCCAGCCACCCGAACTCGTACACTGACACTGTGAAAGAATGTGCGGCTCCGCTCAGCTTCGCATGTGAGTTGGAAAACGAATCTCTCGACGACCCTTCGGGGGGGAGTCCGATGTGTCGGCCCTACTGCGGAAAATTGCCTGCAACCCGTCGGTTGATCGGGGAGACCGGATTCTGCTGCGTGCTCGATCTCGATTTGGCACGTCCTCGCAGCAGAAATCGTCCGAGGCAACGGGATACTTTAGCAGGCTCGACTGCCATTCAATATGATTCCGTAACTTATTTCTACTACAATGGTTATGTGTTGTCAGTTCGATCTGAACGAAGCGTTGTGAAACTGGGTCGAATACGAAGCCTCCGGCGGCAATAACAGTCGTAACTCGTTACCCGCGAGATTTCCTCCCAAAATTGCTCCCCCAGCGCGGGCTTTGCTTGACTACGCTAAGGCAGCACGTAGAGTGGAGTGAAGACTGATGATGCGCGCAAGCGTTGATGTGGCCATAGTTTGAGAACAGTACGTTTCCAAGAAACGCGGTCCCAAAACTTTTTCCGGCACCGCTGACTATAAGGATCTTTAGGCCATCCGCCGCTTGTGTAGCGGCAGCGTTACAAGGAATGGACGATGTTAGTTTTATCCCGTAAGAAGAACGAGAGTATTGTCATCAACAATGACATTACTATCGTTGTAGTCGAAATTCGAGGCGACAAGGTCCGGTTAGGGGTCGAAGCCCCGAAAGAGATACCGGTTCACCGCCGCGAAGTTTATGACGCCATCAAGCGGAACGAACAATCGTCAGTCGAAGGAGATTCGACGACCGAATCCAGCAGCTAGCCCCCTTCGTTTCGCTCCCGCACGCACTTTCAAGCCACGTCGCTCTCTCGACCCCAGCGCTCCTCAACCCCAGCGCTCCTCAACCCCAGCGCTCCTCGTTACCGTCGCCGAAAACGCGATTCTTCCGAGTCCTGAATTGGCGTAGCGTACCCCGGCTTGACTCATATCCATAACGCTCCTTAAATAACGACTTACGATCGCCGCGTGCGGTGATTTTGGCCCCATCGTCTAGCGGTCTAGGACTCCGGCCTTTCACGCCGGCAACACGGGTTCGAGTCCCGTTGGGGTCACTCTTCTTTTCTCGCGTTGACCCTACGTCGCGCATTCTTGTAGGATTCGCCGCCTTTTTCTTGTGACGAATCAATTCGCTCATCCCCAACCAGCGTTGGATTCTGATGATTCAGCGGCCCTCGTTCTCATGTCACTTCCGTCCTCCGCGGCTGCGTGGAGCAACATCGATGGCGACCAGACAACGCATCCTGCCTCAGCTGATTTGCTGCGTTGCGACCGCACTGGGAGCGATTTCGGGATGTACGACTTGGTCAGAGACGAAGATGACGGAGCTGCCGATCCCGCGAATGCCGTTTGACAGCGTCGTTCTGGAGGCGGCGTTTGTGCGAGTGCCGCCCGATCAATCGCTGGGCGAGTTGTGGCAGCAAATTGACGAGAAGCATCTAGAGGCCGAGACTCGCCGCAACTTGA